>TARA_R110001583_G_scaffold46395_2_pt1 | contig 16077 bp, 8 predicted proteins | sample TARA_R110001583 | Tara Oceans TARA_R110001583 (sample SAMEA4398432) | marine metagenome | biome: Polar Biome; feature: [MES] marine water layer (ENVO:01000295) within the mesopelagic zone...; material: water (ENVO:00002006), including particulate matter (ENVO:01000060) such as...... | reverse complement strand
AATTTTTAACTAATCTCATTGTCTTATTATTTTATAGTTAACTATTTCTTTTGAAGTTGCCATTTGTAATATAAAAATGCCTTTTGGAATTCCTGTAACATCAATTTCTACAATTCCATTTTTTGTAGCATAGCTATTTGATGATATCAAATTTCCTGCAAGATTAAATAGTTGAATTACCACTGATGAATCATCAATATTTCTTGTATTTATAAATAATTTATTGTGTTGAACAGGATTTGGATACACCAACGTGGTAGGACTCATTAAAATAGTTTCTTCATATATACCTTGACAATCGTTACTAGTTTTAACACTTATGGTGTTTTTAGACTCAACTAAATCTAATGTAATTTCATTTTCTGAAGTTGTAATAAACTCATCATTAAACGTTATTAAATAACGATCACTACCTTTCAAAGAAAGTGTTACTTTTGAAGCCGTTTTATTTATTTTTGATTGTACCGCTAAATCTTCAGGCTCATTTACAACAAGGTTAAAACATTGTTCATAATCTGATTCTCCCTCAACTGTAATACACAAAACATAATCTCCAGCTTCCAAATTTTTAAATGAAGTTTGGGAATTAAATGTGCTCACTTCAGTAACATTTCCAGTTAAAGTTGCCGTGTAATTAAAATCTTCTTTAGCAGTAATTGAAATACTTCCGTTATTACTTGATTTACAAGTTTCGCTATACAAACGCATCTCGAAATTATTAATTGGTAACGAAAATACTTCACAACCATATACATTCACTGTAGCTCCTTCTGCTGTATTTGGACATTGATCGTCTTCATTAATAACTCCATCATTATCAACATCATCATTTACCACATTGTCAACTTCAAACTCCATCCAGTTCATATTAAAATTACCATCTATTATGCGCATTCTTAACGTATAAATTCCTTTAGGCATTAACAAATTTGTAGTTGCCGTTTCCCACGTTTGCCAACCACCTGTAATAGGAGTTTCAATAGTTACTAGTTCTGTTTCTATTAAATTTTCATCGATTATAGAAAGACCAATTTTTCCTACTGCCCATTCTGAAGCAAATCTAAAACTTGCTTTATAATTTCCTTCCTCTTCAATAAATATTAAATAATCGGCATAATCTCCGGTATCGGTATATCCAATATTTTTACCTCCTCCATCATCTGACGTGTCTTCTATCCCTAAACCAATCATAAAGTCAAAATCCTCAACTTCTATTTTACCAGGGATCTTAAATCTAAAAGAGAGTGTATTTCTTATTTCTAAATCTGAAAAAGCTCCTAAAGTTTTATCCGTTTGAGATTTAATTTCAGTACCAGTGTAACTAACCAATATTTTATCGGTATATATTAAAGGTTCATCTAATGCTAAAATGATGGTTTTATCGTAATTTTCATCAATACTTAAGGCTGTAATAGATTTACTTACACCGTTTACAGTCAATGAAAAATTGGCTAAAGATTCATTAATAGACGCTGCCAAAATAGACTGATTCAATGTTATTTTAACTGACTTTTCATCTTGTCCTGTTTCACCATTCAACATACCAAAAGGAACAGCTTCAATTTCTCCAGTTTTGGTAAATTCAATACTACTAATGTTAAAAGCGGTATCACTATCAAAATATAATTTTAATGCATGTGATCCTTCAGTAAGTAAAATATCTGTAATATCATGCATCTCAAAATCTGTCCACCACCCCGTAGAATTAACAGTTTGTGTAGTAGTAATGGCTTCACCATCTATTGTTAAATGAAATTTTCCGCCATTCTCAGGTGAAGCCAAACGAATTTGCGCTTTATAAGCACCCGATTGATTAACTTGTATGGTATATTTTAACCATTCCCCTTTTTCAACAAAACCTACATGATAACCATTACTATTTATATTGTCATCATTTTTCTCTATATCAACACCGTCATTTCTATAAGACCATCCCTTATTCCAAGCCTGGAATTCACCTGTAGATAGATTATAATCAGCGACATCATTATCATAATGCGCAAAATTGTTTTTACCTAAATCAAAATCTGCCATATATACAACTCCTGGAAGTTCAAAAGCAGTATTATTATAAGGTTTTGTTTCATCGGTTTGTACCTGTCTAATCAAAGCATCTGGAACATCTTTTCTGAATTGGCTATTTTCTACCAAAAGATTTTCAGCTAATTGCATCATTCCGTCAAAAGTTTCTTGCTCAGTTGGTTTTGATCCTTCACCTTTCCAATAATCTAATATTTTCTGATACCCAGGATTGACATCTACAGCATAAGGACTATCAATATCTCCAATTTTTCGCATAGTCCACCACGCCCAACCAATTCCGTTATCTTCAAAAAGTTTCACAGCATCTGTAAACCAAGTATTGGAGTTTTCACCAGATTCACCCATCCATAATGGTGCATTGGTTTGTTCTCTTAGAGGCAAAATCCAATCGAGATCTCCGGGCTTATTGGTGTTCCAATATTTATGAAAACTGTAGACTAAATTATCGTCCCATGCTGGAGTAAGCCCTCTATGGTCATTGGCATATGAGTTACCCTCAATATATATGATATGGTTAGAATCTACACTGCGAATGCCATCTGTTATATCTTCATAAACCTCTCTCAACAAAGCATTTTCATTTCCTAAATCCCAATGTGTCTCATTAATTAAATCGTAACCACCAATCCATTCATTGTCTTTATATCTATCAGCTATTCTTGTCCATAAAGCAACCAACTTATCTCTATTTTCTTGACTTTCCCAAAGAGACGGTTTTGAGGGGTCATAGTCATTAATTTCAGAACCAGTACCTTGACCACCTGGAGTTGCGTGCATATCTAAAATGACATAGATATTATGCGGAGCAGCCCAAGCGAGCACATCATCAATTAAATCAAAACCTGTCTCTAACCAAGTGTTTTCACCAGCAACAGGTTCCTCTTCAATAGGAAGTGTAAATAAGTTATAGTGCATTGGAATACGGATGCTATTGAATCCCCAAGCAGCTAAAGAATCTACATCACGCTTTGTAAAGTGGTTTTCTCTCCATTTGCTAAAAAAGGTTTCTGTATTTGTTACCCCCATCAGATCAATTAATTTCTCTTTAATCTCATGCTGAGAGCCTGCTACACCAGATGTATTCATCATATAGCCTTCCATAATTTGCCAACCACCTGGTCCTAATCCTCTAAGAATAACTTCTTCTTCTTGAGAATTAACTATTATTTTTCCTTGTGTTTTTAATCCTTGACTCCAACTAATTGAAGTTGCAAACATTAGAATAATTAAAAGTATTTTATTTTTCATTTTTATATATTAAAAATTTTCAAAGTGGCATAAAATATTACATCATAATCCATATTTTTTTTTAAGAGCGATACCAGTCCAAATAAGACTGGTAAAACTCAAAAAAACTAATTAAACCAATATGAAATTAGTGTACTTATTCTCATTCTGCAATTTTCTTAATTTGTTTTAACCAACGAAACATTGTCAATAACTATCCCACTAGTACCATAAGTAGCTCCACCAGTTCTAAAAAGAAGATAGTAGGTTCCGTCTGCAGTGATTTCAAATTGACCAGGGTTCGTAGGGTTAGCATCATCACAACCAGATTCTGTTGCCTTTCCTGAATATGTTTTTATAGTTGAACAATCCCAAGCATTGTATGCTTTAAGTACCTTTTGGTCTCCACTATAATCTTCATTTTGAACAGGTTCTGTAGTGCCAATATATACTTCACCCCAAATATCACTGATTTCGGTATACGCCATATCCATTTCAAACTGATAGGTTCCTGCAGTTAGATTAACTGCAGTATAAATACCCATATGTTTCCAATCAGTATTTGTGGTTTCATCAAATTTAGCCACACCATCTGCCACGGTAACCAATCCGTTTGTGTTAGCCGCTTCATAATGATTGATAATGGTCCAGCCACTAGCATCATCAAAAGTTCCGTTACTTATCAGGTTTACAGGAGCGGTATTTGAAACCGTTACTTCTTTTGTAATTTCTACAGTTTCATTATCGTTGCTTGCTGTTAACTTAACAGTATAAGTACCTTCACCAGTATATGTATATACAGGATTTTCATCTGAAGATGTTCCAACACTATCACCAAAATCCCAAGAATAACTTGTTGCATTGGTAGATGTATTTGTAAAAGTTGCAGCTAAATCTGTAGTTGTAAAGGTAAAGTCCGCAACTGGAGATGGTTGTGCTGATGCAGTTTCCATTGTTACATTATCAATTAAGATACCACCTTCACCAAAAGTAAAACCACCACTTCTAATCATAATATAGTATATACCACCTTCAAGACTTATAGTTCCATCACCACTACAAGAAGCTGCAGCCATACTTCCTGAGTATGTTTTATTGGTATCTCCACAATCCCAAGCATTAAAAGAGAGTATTTTTATTGCGCCAACATCGTCTTTATATTCAACACCATCAATAGGTTTTGAAGTACCAACCCACACATCAAGCCAAGCTTCATCAATTCCATTAGTTGTAATATCCATATCAAATTGATAATCACCTGATGCGATATTAACAGCTTGATACATTCCCATATGTGCTTCACTTCCCCAACTTCCTGATGCAACATCTGTAGCTTCATCAAAAACAGCAACTCCATTTTCTATTTTTAATGATCCATTTCCTGATCCATTTTGAGTTATAATTGTCCAAGCAGAAGTATCTGAAAAATCTCCATTTTGGATTGATGTTGATGCTGCTGGTTGCGTTACAGTTACTTCTTTTGTAATTATAGATGATTCATCACTACTACTTGCTGTAAGTTCAACTGTATATGTACCTTCTTGTGTATAGGTATATGTTGGGTTTGCTTCAGTTGATGTTCCAGCATTATCCCCAAAATCCCATGAATAACTTGTTGCATCAGTTGATGCATTGGTGAATATTGCAGTTAAATCAGAAACTTCAACGGTAAAATCAGCTTCAGGAGATCCTAATGTTGGATATATAGGAGGGTCTGTTGATTCCAATGAACGAATAGCAATATTATCAAGTATAACTCCTAAATCACCATAATTTGCGCCACCTCCTCTAATTACTAGATAAGCAGTTCCTTCAGTACTAAACTCGAATGTAGCACCACTCCCCTTGCAACTTATTTCTGAAAAATCACCTTCGAAAGGTTCGCTTCCACAACCATCCCAGGTATTCAATGCCAATCTCATTCCACCATCAGAATAGTCTGGGCCACCAATTACTGGAGCTTCCATTCCAACATATACTTCAAACCAAGATTCTGACAAACCACTTATATTAATATCCATGGTAATTTGGTACAAATTGTTTGCTAGTACATGAATAGGTTGATATATACCCACTTGTCCCCAGCCTCCACCAGTCCAATGCGCTTCGTTGTTGTCAAAAGAAACATCTACACCATCAGAAATTGGTAAAACTGTCCAAAATTCGTTACCATCATCAAATGCACCATTTCTTAAAATATTAGGCCCTTCAAAATCTGATTCTATTATTATTGTTTGAACTAATGAAGCTGAGCCTCCTTCAGTAAAAATTTTAAACTCAACTTCATACTCTCCTTTTTTAAGATATACCTTACTGGTTTCTAACCCTTTATCATATGCAGTATTATCTCCAAAACTCCAATGCGTGTACCATGTAGATACGGTTGGTTCAGCTATAAAATATACTTTATTTGGATTTTCAGGGTCAAAAGAATAACTAAATATAGCATCTTCGCTAGTTGGAGGGATTGCTCCTTTATCTAAATCATCAGAACAACTGGCTACCGTAAAAAGGATGCCGATTATAAAAAAACTTATTAAATATTTTATTGTTTTCATTTTGTGTGTTTTATATTCATCATTTAAACAAGCTCCTAGTAACCAGGATTTTCTTTAAGTTTTGGGTTATTATTAGTTCTATCCTGACCAATTGGCAAGTAATAATGGCGCTGGTAAAAATTCATTTTTTCCGTTTCGGCATCAAACGTTTCATACGTAAATGTCTCTTCTCCAAATCCATCCACATGCCTAAGTGTTTTTACACCTTCAACCTGAATGCTTAAAACTTCTTCAGCAATGCGCCATCTTTTTACATCCCAATAACGGTGATCTTCAAAAGCTAGTTCTAATTTTCTCTCATTACGAATTCTATCTCTTAATTCAATTCCTGAATAAGATTCTAAACGAAGATTTTGTTGTAAACCGGCTCTAGTTCTAATTGGTTCAATATAATCTCTTGCTGAGGCTTCAATATTTAATTCTATAGCTGCTTCAGCCGCATTCAAATATATTTCACCTAATCTAAATAAAATACAATCTGTACCTGAGTAATATTCCTTTATATATAGAGGAGCACCACCATCTTGTAAATGTTTTCTTACATAAAAGCCTGTTTTTGTTGCATCTGGATGAATGCCTAAACCATCTTTACCAGCACCTGTCCCTCTTTCAGTATCAATTTGGCCATTAGTTTCGGTGCCATACCAGAGTTCTACTGGTCTTCCTTGAAACATATCTTTGTTAGTTAATAAGGTTCCTTTTAACCTTGGATCTCGATTTTCGAATGGATTATTTTCATCATATCCAGACCCACTTTCACTTGGTAAAAGTCCAGTGCTCAAGACTTCATAACTATCAAGAAGCTGTTTTGTTGGAGACATACTTGCACCCCAATCTACTCTATAGCCATAAGGCACATTATGTAGATCGTAAGAATGTCCTTTTTCGAAAGGAATCCAAACTTTCATGAAAATGGCTTCATCTTCTGTTTCATCTAGAAATAAATTAGTATAGTTATTTGCTGCATTTGGATATTGATTAAATAAGGTATATCCAGCTTCAGTAATTATTTTTTGAGAAGCGCTTAGTGAAATTTGGTAGTAGGCATCAGCATCTGAAACAGGAATACCAACCAATCCTTCTAATTTAACAGTACCATATTTTGCTATACTTCCAGCGTACAATGCTGCTCTTGATTCTAAAGATTTAGCTGCCCATTTTGGCGCTCTCCCTTTTTGAGATGACCAACGGTTTGGTAATAATTCAAAGGCTGCTTGCGCATCAGAAAGAATTTGGTCATAAACTTCTTTCTCTGTATTTCTTACTGGAAAATACTCGTCTTCTGGCGTAGTTTCTGGATCTTGAGCTTCAAGTATAATTGGAATACCCCCATAACGTTTTGCCATAGCAAAATAACTATAAGCTCTTAAAAAATACAGTTCACCCAATCTGTTGTTACGTTCTTCAACAGTAAACACATTACTTGTAGCTAATTCAATATTTTCAATTGCATAATTAATTTTCCAAAGATTATCGTATCCCCAATAATCTAAAGGCCACGTATTATTTGCTGTACCCCAGTTCCCGGGTCTATATTGGTTATTTAAAGCTGTCCAAGAATAAGTACCTCGAGCTAAATCTGATAAAGCATCTCTAGAAGAACCACCAACACCCCAAAAGTCTTCCAAATAATCCCAAGGCATTTTATCATAAATTTTAAACAGATAAGCATCTGTTAAGTTTACATCACTCCATACATCATTTTCGGTTATTCTATCCAATGGAGGTTCATTCAAAAAATCATCACTACAAGCAATGAAAGTGAAAGTTATTATTGCTAATATTAAGTTTATACGTTTCATAGTAAGCTTCATTTTAAAGTGATACATTAATTCCAAATGTTATAGATTTAGTTTGTGGATAATACCATCCTACGGAAGATTGGTTTTGTGGATCAAATTCTTCTTTGTAATTTTTTATTACAAATAAATTATATCCCGTACAAAACAACTTAATTTCATCAAAACTAGAGTTGATCTTAGATTTTGGTAATGTATAGCTTAAATTAATATTTTTAAATCTAATGTGCATACCATCTCTTAACCAAAAATCAGAGTATTTATAATTGTTGTCATTAAAACCACCGTCAGTTATTCTAGGGAATGCCGCACCAGTATTTTCTGGTGTCCAATAATCCAATTGATAATCGTACCCATTAAATCCATTTCGTAATGGGCTTTGCGCCTCTCCGTCTAAGTAAACATCATATCCTGAAGCTCCTGTTAATAATACAGATAGGGAGAAATTTTTATATTCAGCTCCTAAATTTAAAGAATAATTTGTTGCAGGTTTATCACCTTTTCCAAATACTTTTTGATCTTTTACATCAATAATATTATCTCCATTTAAATCTTTATACCTTACATCTCCCAATTGTAAACTTGAATTTCCGTTACCATCCTGAATTGCGTGTAGATCTATGTCTTCTTGACTTTGAAAAAGCCCATTGGAAATATAACCTCTTCTAAGACCTGTAAACCCTCCTGTTTCTGTAAGGTTCGCTCTCATGAATGGATCTTCCTGAAGTGTTTCATCAATAAAAACAGCTTTTTCTCTAGATTTAGAAAAATTTAACAATGCACTAATTTTTAAATTATCGTTGATTTGTTTTTTATAATCGAATGAAAACTCAAAACCTTCATTTGAAAATTCATATAAATTTTGAGCAGCCAAGCCAACACCTAAAGTACTTGGCACACTTGAAGATGCAAAAGCTATGACGTTTTCTCTTTTTCTATAAAAATAATCCGCTGATACCTTAAGGTCTCTATTAAAAAAATCTACATCCAAACCAACATCATAGGTAGTATTTGTTTCCCAAGTAATATCTTTATTAGCCAGGGCTGTATTATCAATTGTTGGAATAGCTGTGTCATTAATTACAAAAAAGTGATTGTAATTAAAACCACTTAACCATTGGTAAGCCGAAGTACCATCATTACCTGCCGTACCTACTGATGCTCTTAATTTTAAATTAGAAACTGTGTTTTTTAAAGGTTCAAAAAATGCTTCTTCTGATAATCTCCAACCTACTGAAACTGAAGGGAAGAATCCCCACTCATTTCCAGGTGCAAATCTTGATGAACCATCATACCTGTATGTTGATTCTATAAAATATTTTGATTTATAATCATAACTAAATCTACCTACAAACCCTAAACGATTTTCACGAAACTCGCCGCCATTAGCTACTTGATTTTCTAATGAACCAGCAAAAAGTTGATCGATTAATGTTGATTGAAAATCTTGACGACTCGCATTAAAATCCTGACCTTGACGTTTTTGTATTTCTGCTAATAGTAATGCTGATACATTATGATCTCCAAAATCGCGCTCATAATTAATAGATTCTTGTAAAACATAATCATTGCTATAGTTTGTACTTTGACTTAAAACTGTTTCGCTAACCGCACCTGCTGGTGTTGCCCGAAATACATCATAATTTCCAGTTTGTCTATTTAATGTAAATAGGTCATAGCTTTTACCCCAATCTTTATTAAAATAATTATTGTAAACTATTGAAGCGTATGATTTTAAACTAAGTCCTTTTACTTGTTTAACATCCCATTTTAATGATATTTTAGCATCAAAATTGTTGTTTCTAGCTCTAAAATAACCCGCATTAAAATCACTTATTCCTTCTGCAATATGATTTGGAGTAGCACTGGGTCTGGCTGGTGTGCCATCAGGATAATACGCTAAATCACTAGGTAAAGACCTACTCAATTCCCTGAATATGTCATATGCAGAATAAGCAGGTGCTTCGTTAAGCTGTCTACGAGCTCCCATATTAACAGTTAAATTTAAATTATCTGTTACATTGGCGTTAACATTTGCACGCAGATTATATCGCTGAAATGAAAGTACATCTGCGTTATAATTAGAACCTTGATCTACATAACCTGCAGACACAAAGTATTTCACTTTTTCAGTACCTCCAGAAAGATTTAGATTATGTTGTTGCTGAACCCCCCAGTCTTTTAAGACTAAACTTCTCCAATCAGTATTTGGATAATTAACAGGGTCTGTACCATTTCTATATAATTCTAATTGTTCATCTGTATAAAAAGGCACTTGACCAGCGTTTCTTAACCCTTCATTTAAAACTTCTCCACGATCGGCTGAACTTAAATATTCTGGATATGAAGTAAAAGATGTATAGGTAAATTGATTACTATAAGATAGTTTTGGTTTTCCTATTTTTCCTTTTTTTGTTGTAATTAAAACTACACCATTACCCCCTCGCACACCGTAAACGGCTGCTGCAGCCGCATCTTTTAAAACCGAAATACTTTCAATTTCATTAGGATCTAACTGATTTAAATCTCCAGGAGAACCATCTATAATTACCAAAGCTTCACCAAAATTTCTTACTTCAAATGAAGAATTGCTAAATCCTGGTTCACCAGATCCCTGTCTAACAAATAAACCTGAAGCTAATCCTTCTAAAGCATTACTTACATTAGGTACTGGAATTTCTTTTAGTGTTTCAGCATCTACAACAGACACTGAAGAGATAATTTTTGTCCTAGAAGTACTACCATACCCAACTACAATAACTTCATCTAACGCTTTGGAATCTCCAATTAGTTTAATCTGGAGATTTGTGACATCTCCTATCAATATTTCCTGGCTAACATAACCAAGATATGATATTACAAGAACATCCCCTTTTTGTGAAACGATAGAAAAAATTCCATCAAAATCAGTCTGTGCTCCAATGCTGGAACCCTTAATAATAATGTTTGCACCTGGTAGAGGTTCACCTGTAATTTGATCAGTTACTTTTCCTGAAACTGAAATCTGAGCAAAACTAACACCAGTACATAAAAAAAACACCAAAATAAGCAGAGCATTTTTTTTCAGTTTTTTTGAACAATTAAATAACATTGTCTTCATAATAATCTTATTGATTAGATTTGGTTGATTAATAAATATTATTCACAGCTTATTTTTATCAAAAAATATCAAAGCAGAATAACTCCAACAAAAGAACATAAAACATTTGTTAAAAACCAAAAATACAACACATTAAAAACTCGCCTTTAGCTTTTTTAAAACTCATCAAAAACTCCCATTTACAAATAAAATATAGTCTTAAACTCTTTGTTTTCAGTATTTTTATTACTTTTACTCAAATTTATTATTTCATCATAAATGAAAAGTCAATTACACATTTTATTTCTTTTGTTATTTATTTCTAATGAAGTAGAATCTCAAAATATTAAAGCCGATATTTCACAAAACATCCCTTTAAAAGAGCATTTTGATTCAAATGATTATAATGGAGGTATTCAAAACTGGTCTATTGACCAAAATAATGAAGGCATTATTTATATAGCAAATAATGATGGACTTTTAGAATTTGATGGAGGAAAATGGAATACATATAATGTTCCATCTGCTAGCAGACTAAGAGCTGTAAAAGTAGGTAGTCAAAATAGAATTTTTGTAGGAGGTCAAGGCCAGATTGGATATTTTACCAAAACTGATACTGAATTTGTTTTTACATCCCTGTTAAATAAGTTACCTCAAGAAAATCAAAGCATTTCTGAAACTTGGAAAATTCTTAAAATTGGTGATATCATCTATTTTCAGACTGAAAGTAAATTATTAAAATTTGAGAATGACAAACTTACGTCATTAAATTTGCCAGGATATTTACGCTATGTTTTTAATGTAAATAATAAATTGTTTACCCAATTTTACAATAAAGGATTGTATAAAATTGTAAATAACGAATTTGTTCAGATAAGCGGAACCGCGGTTATTTCAGATGATATCATTTCAATTTTACCCAAAGCAGATGGGTATATATGCTTCACCAGATCAGGGCAAGTATATGAGTTGAAAGATTCAACTTTTACCAAAGTAACTATCCCCATTGAATTAGGAACGGTAAATACAGCTTTAAAATTACAATCAGGAGCAATTGCTATTGGCACTCAAAATGATGGACTATACATTTTTAATAAGGATTTTTCATTCAAGCAACATTTAACAAAAAGCAAAGGTCTTTCTGACAGAACAGTAACCTCACTTTTTGAAGATAAATTTCACAATTTATGGGTAGCGCTAAATAACGGAATAGATTATTTAAAGATCAGCTTACCATTTTCATTAATTAATGAAGAAGTTGGAATTGAAGGAACTGGATATGCTGCCATAAAATTTGACAATCAAATTTACCTTGGAACAAATAATGGTGTTTTTACTCAAAAAAAGGCAAATGACACATCATTTAATAATCCTTTTAAATTAATACCAAAGAGTGAAGGTCAAGCTTATAGTTTCTCAGAAGTAGAAAACCAGCTTATTTTAAATCACCATGAAGGTGCTTTTAAATTAAAAGGAGATGAACTTATTAAAATATACAACCTTGGGAGTTGGAAGTTTATGAGCACTTCAAATCCAAATCTTATTCTAGGTGGTAACTACAGAGGAATTTCTTTTTTTAAAAAAGAAAACAGTAAATGGACTTATAAACATAACATTATAAATTTCGATGAATCCTCTCGAATCATGGAATTTGAAAACGATTCTACACTTTGGATGACGCATGGCTCAAAAGGAGTTTATAAATTAACCCTTGACAATTCAATGAATACAGAAGGTAAAATCAAACATTACGGAAAAGATGATGGATTTCCTTCTGATAGATTAATAAGTGTTTATTCCCTTAACGGAAAATTGGTTTTTACATCAGAAGAAGGGATTTACGATTTCAACATTGATTCAAATTCTTTTACACCTAATTTAAATCTCAACAAATGGCTAGGAACAGACCATGTAAGTACAATCATTTCGGATGAAAAAAATACACTTTATTATATTCAGAATCAAAAACTTGGAAAATTACATCAGAAGAGGTTTGGTTCATTTGAAGATGAGAGAAATATATTTAAACATATTAATAAGTATATAAATGACGATCTTCCAAACATTTCAATAATAGATAATAATAACATATTTATCGGTGCTAAAGAAGGCTTTATTCAATACAATCCCAACAAAAAATTTAGTGTAAATAAGGATTTTCAAGTTCTAATTAGAACTGTTGAAATAGAATCCCCTACTGATTCTATAAGATCATATAATACGTCTCATATAGATCAAATTGAAATAACTGAAAAACATTCAATTAAGTTTCAATATGCCGCACCTTATTTCGACGGATTTGAAGATTTAAAATATAGCTATCGGCTTTTACCTCTAAATGAACAATGGTCTACATGGTCAAACAAAGGTGAAAAAGAATTTACGCATTTACCTTTTGGCGAATATATTTTAGAAGTTAGAGCTAGAAACATCTACGGATTAGAAAGCAATCCATCTACATTTTCCTTTGAAGTTTTAACTCCTTGGTATTTTACGAAATGGGCTAAAATGGGTTATTTAGTTTTTGGGATAATTCTATTTTTAACATTACCACTAATCCAACGTAAAAAACACAAAGTTGAAAAATCTTTTATTACTGAGAGTAAGGAAAAAGCCCTCAAAATTAAGGATGAAGAGATTCATAAATTAGAGCATGAAAAACTCAAAACAGAAATAGATCTTAAAAATGACCAATTGACGACTATCACAATGCATTTAATGAAAAACAACGATTTTATATTAGATGTACAAAATAAGATAGCAACATCTATAAATCATGTAGATTCAAAAAAAGAATTAAATAAAATTATAAAAAACATAGATAAAGAACTTTCAAATAATGATTCATGGGATCAGTTCGCCTACCATTTTGATCAAGTTCACGGTAATTATTTAAAAAAACTTTCAGATAATAACATAAAACTTTCTCCAAGAGAAATTAAATTAGCAGCATTTCTACGAATGAACATGAGCTCCAAAGAAATTTCAAAAATGTTGAATATTACCTCACGAGGAGTTGAACTTGCCAGATACAGACTTAGAAAAAAATTAAAATTAAAGAGAAATCAGAATTTAGTTGAGTATTTGATTGAACTAGATAATTCTTAATCTGATAGTTTCAATTGAAATATTTCAAATTTCGGACTTAAAGAATTCGTTTAAATATAATTTTTGTTCCTAATTTGTTTAAGTTTAAGCTCATTTCATAGCAATTTCTTCCACCTTTGGAGGTGGGTTTTTTATCATCTTTTATCTTTTGAACTCTCATCAAATCCAATTACGTTCATCATTTCCCTCAACCTACTTCTAACCCTATTACCGTATCTTTTTTCAAGTTCTTCAGCGTTGAGATTGGTAGTGATGTGGGTTATGCTTTTATTTCTTCCTGGGTGACAAAAAAGGTCATAACGAGACAGTAAAATTTCACCCATTACGTTGCATTCTTTTGCATAGTGAGAACCAGTTGGTTCAACACCTAAATCATCGAAACAATAGTTTTTGATTTCATTATATTTTTCTAAAACTTCATAACCAGTTGCATTGAAACTGAAAACTATATTTCGTGTTGGTATAATTTCATAATTTGTTTTGTGGGGTGCCAAGTGGGGTAATAATTTCATTAGGGATGTTTTTCCACAACCTACAGGGCCCGAAAGCAATAATCCTTTGTTAGTGTCGATTCCCATTTGGGCACAGCTGTAGTGATCTTGTATGAAGTAACAGCATAGTTTGAATAATAACGGTTCGTCTTCTTTGTAGATTTTGAAGTTTTTTCCAAAAAGGATATGGCCTTTGATGTTGAGGTAGGTTTTTATTTTTTCGAAATCGTAGTGAACAGTATTGTTTTTTATTTCTCCTATTTGGAATTTCGAAGTTCCTTCTGTTTTGATGTGTGGTGTTGGGTTCATAGTTTGTTTTTAGTTTTATTTAAACATTCCATTCATTTTTTGCTTGTCCAAAAAACGAATCAAAAAAGGACACTTTTTCGTAGGAATTTCTGCTTTGCAGAACCACACTTAAAACTTCGCGTCACTGCGTTCCTGGATTCGAAGCTTTTAAGTGTATATTCTTGCGAAAAAGAGGTTTTTAATTTCATATTTTCTAAAACTTGAATTCTTACAGAAATTCAAATAGGTCGATTTGCCTTGAGAAACTTTGCTTTAAAGTGGTTCATTGTAATTTTTGTTATTGTTGGTGTGGAGGTTGTCTTGAAAATGGTCAAGTGGCAAATCTCCGTTTTGGATTTTTTGTTTAGATTTCGATTTTGAAAACTTTTGAAATTCAGTTGCTTTTAGCATCCAACTTTCTGCAGCTGCCTGCCAATTTTCAATTTGATGGTTGCTTTTTTTCCAACCAACAGATTCGTAATGATTGAAAAATTTCTCAGCTTCATTTTCTGGCCAATTCTTTTTTTTAAAAAAAGTTAAAATTTCCTTTTTATAGATAGGTTTATTATTGTTTGTATTATGTTTATTAATGTTTATATAAGATACCGAAGCTTGTCCATTTTTGGGATAGTCTAAATCCACACCTAGATTTTCACTTGTCCCAAATTGAAACAACTTAACTCTGCTTCCTTTAAAAGGATTATGAGATGGGTAATAAGCAATATATTTCCAATGATTTAACTCTTTAATGCAGCGATGATACGTAGATTTTGAACCTATCTTGGATTGACTCATTACTTCTTCGCGATTGATAAAAAATGTATCTGGAAAGCGATTGTAATTCCATATGTAAAATAATCCCAGATACAGACTTATATGCGTTGGATTTAATCGGCTGTCTTTTGAGAATTGTTGGAATACACCGTTGAGGTGTTTTATGTAGTTCATAACACTGTTTTAAGTAAAGTTAAACCCCTTGTTATAGCAATTAATCAAGGGGCGGTTTGGATTGTTGTTAATTTTTATTAACCGTATTTTGTTCTAAAACTTTCATAATTTCCTCGTAATCGTAGTAAATGACACCTCCCATTTTAGTGTAAGGAAGTGTACCATTGATTCTGAGGTTTTGAAGTGTTCCAGTAGATAGACCTAAAAGTTTTCTTACTTCAGGTGATTTCATCCATTTTTTGGGCGGTGTTCCTGATTGACCTTTAATTAACTTTTGAATGTTGTCTAATAAGTCGTCTTTAAATTCATTTAAGTCTTCTGGGGTAATGATTTTTGCTGCCATCTTTTACAATTTTTGAATTAATAATTAAGAAAGTTTGTTTTTGTTTCTCTTTCATACAGCAAAGATGTGCAAGATATTTTTCCTAATTTCCCAAGGTTACCTAGAAATAATAAAACATTTTATTTGAACCTTTTTCATACAATTTATTGCTCCAATTTTAACACTAAAATTTTTGGGGCAACAAATGGTATTA
>TARA_R110001583_G_scaffold38499_2_pt1 | contig 16082 bp, 15 predicted proteins | sample TARA_R110001583 | Tara Oceans TARA_R110001583 (sample SAMEA4398432) | marine metagenome | biome: Polar Biome; feature: [MES] marine water layer (ENVO:01000295) within the mesopelagic zone...; material: water (ENVO:00002006), including particulate matter (ENVO:01000060) such as...... | reverse complement strand
AAAGGATCAGCATGGGCAGTGATATGGAACGATTGAGTTTTGTTTTAGACATTTATACGCCTCTTAGTGTGTAAAGTATGTAGAGACTGATGATGTAAATAATCAAAACGGCTATCGAGTCCAGCCCCATTCGAAGAAAAGTTTGAGATTTTCTGACAATAAGTCCAATAACATAAATAGCCGTGACAACGATGCCTGAGACAAGCGCAAATTTTGCAGAGTCGTTCACGCTATTGAGTATGGCGCCGTTCAGATAAAACATATCTGCCGGTAAAAGTAAAAATATCATAATAAGATTACTGCCAAAGATATTGGATATGGCCATACTCTGCGCACCCAGACGTACTGCAGCAATACTCGCACTAAGTTCAGGTAAAGACGTACTGCTTGCGAGTAAGGTTACACCGATAAAGCTTGATCCTAAGCCTGATTGTGTGGCGATAGTTTCCGCTGTTTGCACAAGTACGACACCTGAAACAAGTATCGCTAAACTGGCAAAACCACTGAATAAATAGAGTTGTTTGGTAGTATGTGAGTTTTTAGCTAGTTTATTCTTGGGGTTGGCTTTTTGTTTTAAATCTTCAGGAAAATTTGCGACACTCCAACCATTGTTTTTCCCATAATCTAAAAATATAAAGATTGCTAGTATGTACAAGATAGCGAATAAAATAGGGCTTGCTCCTATGTGCCAAAACACAACGGTATCACCTAACATCGTTGCAACTAAAACGAAGGATAACAGTAAGATCAAGACGACCCCCTGAAGTAGGTTGATAGATTTTCGAGCCGCAAAACTTAAAGTCGTTGTGCCAATAATGAAAATATCGGCGATGGCAAGCACGGCTGTTTGCATCGTCATACCGCCAAACATAGCATTTAAAACAAGTTCTCCATTACCATGTAAAGCACCGGTAGTGTTAGTGACTATTTCTGGGAGTTGTGTAGCAAGGGCTAGAAATATAAATCCCATACTCGCTTTATCCCAATTTTTACGATCAGAAATGATGTCTGCATAGGCAGTTAAGCGTGTTCCAGAGATCCATACCGTTATTCCGGCTAATATAAATAATATTATGTTTAGCCAGAAAGGAAATGTTTGAAAATTCAGCATAGAATCAATACTGTTAGTAGCTGCTTGACCGTCGTTTTTTTAGCACCCTTTTTATGTTTTGTAGATGCCAAAATACCCAGCGAGGTTACCCCAACTAATCTCAGACTACCTTTTTGATAGTGGGACTTTTTATCTTTATGATTATTCATACGCCCTCCGTTATTTGTCTTTTGCAAAAGCAACTCTTTATCCGGCAAGCCAAAAGGCGATTGCGCTCACCGATAACATAACAATGAATATCAAACTAACGTCCAAAACGTTAGGAAGTTTGCAGTAATAAAGAAAGTCATCAATTTTGCCAAGGACTTTCAGCACCAGAAGATTGGACTGTGAAGTGACTTTCACTTGTGGCTCAAAGACCTTTACCGCTAGTTTTCCACTCTCGACAGCCGCCTCAATACTCCAAACATCCGCTGTCGTTTTGGTGTGCGCGCCGGCAAGAACAAGATTGGGAATGGACGTTTTTTGCTCCGGCATATATTGCTGGGTGTTTGTCGCGTTCACCCATTTTGGTTGCTCCGTTTTTATTCCTTCAGGAGAAAATCCCCATTCATGCCAAACTTTGATCTTTACAATGGAAAAATCTTGCCAGCTTTTGCCTTCGTTAGCCTTTTTCACCAAATCTTCCAAGGCATGACTCTGTTTTAATTGAAATAACACTTCATCAATGAATTGTTCCTCAGTGCATTGTTCCAAACAAATGCCATGAATCGGGCCTGGGACTTTTGAAACGCAAGCCGTTACTGTCCACAGTGATTGAATATCTTCCCCCAAAGAACTAGGTTGTCCCCAGGCTTGTTCCTGAGAAAAAAGCGTCAAGTTAAAGGCGGAATCTGAAATAACCAGTGCACATCTTTTTCGAGGCCAAAGCATTTTTTCTTTGAAGCCAATTCGAAAGGAGACCTGAGTGTGAGGGCCCTGCTGCACTAGGTGTTTAAAAAGATTGAGTTGCGGTTTATTTTCTAAAAGAGGTGTTCTCTGCAAAATATCTGCCGTAGAAAAGGGATCTAGTGCGAGCACATAGATATCGGCCTGAACAGTTTCTCCATTGGCTAGTTCTGCCGCTGTTATTTTATTTTCTTCAAATCGCAAACGATGCAATGGGGTCTGCCAAAAAAAATCAACGTTATTTTGCTTCAGGTAATCGACCCACTTATCAAACCAAACCTCACTACTGGGTCCGTTCAAAAGCAGCCATCCTGTTCGGGCTTTGTGATCCCAAGGGCCACCTTCACTATCTCCATGATGACGATACGAATACTTGGTGATCAATTGTTTACGGAAAAAATGGGCGACATGATGGAAAGAAACATGACACCAGTCAGAGCCCACCCAAGGGCCAAAAGTGGAACTCCAAGTGTTAAGTGTCGAAGCAGCCAAATAGGGGCGCCAAGCTTCTTTAGCCTTAATAGTGCTGTATTTATGGCTACTGCGGGTATTGGAACACCAGGCCTTTAGCATAAGCCAGCTCCAAAGCCATTTCTCTTTGGTCGTCATACTAAAGAGGTTTTCCACATCGACATTGCTAGAATTGGAATCACCAAACTGAGCCGTTCCTGCATTAGGCGCCAAGCCGAATACTACCGGCCGTGAAAGGATATTGTCATAGAGACTGGAGCGCTCATCAAAGGGAATATCCTTGATGAGTTCGAAAAAATTGTTATACCAAGGACCCATTCCATGCCAAGAGTATTCAGAAGGCATGCCCTGATCTTCTTTTCTTCTGGCACTTCTAAAAAAACCACCCGCATCAGGATTTGCCTCGAACACTTTGACTTTATAGCCTAGCTTTGAAAATTCATGCGCTACCGTTAGTCCGGAAATACCGCCACCTAAAACAGCGACACTTTTCACTTTTGTGGATCTAGACATAAATTCGGCTACCATTTAACACCTCTAACATTATCGACAGTTGCTTATAACGCGTTGCTAAACCTGTGGTTTAGCGGTGTCATGTTTCTCATCATCCATCCAATAACCGGGACGACCATAATGATTGTAGATAAACATTTCCGCCTTACGATCCACTTGCATCGCTTGATTATACGGCGGAGCATCTTTCACTGCCTGCCGTGTCAGATTGACAGACGCCTTGCCATCCGGCCAACTCACATCCTGGATCCAATGTGGAGGAATGACTACTTGATGACCAAGCCACCAGTTACTTGTGTTCACTATCATATATCGAATGGCCCAAGTATCTTCATCGATAAGCAGGTCCTCTATGTGGCCGATGTCACCATCGCTAGCATGAATGTGGTAGTCGATTATCGCCTGACAACTGCGCAGATGAATATCATCATCTTGGTGCTGCTCGGCTTTAGAAGCCTTGGTCACTTCTGGATCTTCATCATGGGCTGTCGAAACCAAGCCGTCGTATCCCGTTAACATCATATTCGGGTACATACCCCCGCCCCACATACCATAACCTCCCCAATAATATGGATAGCCGTAGTACTCAAGTAATTCGATTTCTTGCTGTCGAGAGACTGGCTTTTGGGTATTGATGTCTGGGCTGTTTTCGACTTGAACTTTGGTGATCGAGACAGGTAAGAGCTTGTCCGCCCAGTTCGCTGTGCCTATCGAGATAGGCGATATCAGTACTTTTCTGCTCGAAAGCCAAGTGCCTGTGTCAACAACGAGATAGCGAACGCACCAAGTTTTGTCATCGAAATAGACATCGGAAACATGACCAATGTTGCCATCTGTAGCTTGGATAGTGTAGCCTTCTAGATTTTTAATAGTTCGTAACATGAGGTCTTTTCTCCTTCAAATATAAAATAGTTAAACAGGGTAGATATAAGGATATTAATACACCGAACTGACAACTCAGTCGGTACGCTTTCGAACACAAGTAGAATGGATATTTAGCTTTGCTTTAACGAGTAGTTTTCAAATGTTGTTTCGGAGCATGCCTAATCAGCTACAACGCTAGGATTGTCGCTGACAGAAGAAACCAATGGGTAGTTGTTAGCGTGCTAATAACACTTGAAATACAACCGTATATATTTTCAATACTAGGTTAATCACCTATTTTTAGTTATCAGTCTCTTTGTTAAGCTTCTATGCGCTGCCAACAGACCTGCTATTCTTGGGTGATTGGCTTATCTGTAAATATATAATCGGTTAACTTTTCATCAAAGGTCGGATCTTGCCTTCTGATCCATTCCTGCAGCATTGCGGCATGCTCTTTTTCTTCATCTCTATTGTGGGTAAGAATTGCCTTTAATTCTTCGTTATTACAGGCATCAACTCTTTGATTGTACCAGTCTATTGTTTCAAGCTCTTCCATCAGTGTGTTTATAGCTCTGTGCATATCTTTGGTTTCATTTGCTAGTTCATTTATTGGTTCGTGATAGCCTTCATTTGACATTATTATCTGCTCCATAAATAGTGTGGGTGTTGTGATACAAAACTAGCGGTTCAAACTCAAATTGCTGAAGTAGTACTTTATTGTGTCTATACTCTTTGATGATACAGAATCAGGTTCCTTGTTCATTATCGTAATTATCAATGAATGCATACGCAATGTCTGTTCGCTGTCGAACATAGCAAGTTCTGGCATTCCATAACAAGACGCTGTTTAATACCAAACGGATTAATTAATGACTCCAATTGGTATAACTCCATTCACGCTACTGACACTTTTTTCAGTTGACCAACAACAACAACAACAACAACAACAACAACAACAACAAGCACTTAACGTTTGTGCAGCCATCGAGGGAACTCGTTGGCTGGCAACGGCTCGCTGAAGAAAAACCCTTGACCCTCGGCGCATTGATGAAACTGCAAGTAGTCTAGCTGCTCCTGAGTTTCCACCCCTTCAGCAATCACCCGCTGACTGAGGTTTCTACCCATACCGATAATAGCGCTTACTATGGTAGCGTCGTCAGTGTTAGTAGCAAGATCTTGCACAAATGACTGATCAATCTTGAGGGTGTCGATGGGAAAGCGTTGCAGATAGCTTAGGCTCGAATAACCGGTGCCAAAATCATCAATTGCGAGCCCAACACCCATCGATTTAAGCGACTCAAGCAGCGCGATAGCGGCCACAGCATCTTTCATCTGCACGCTCTCAGTTAGTTCCAACTCCAGCATATTTGGGTTTAAACCGGTTTCTTGCAAAATCTGAGTGAGGCCGGAAATGAAGTCTTTGTGACCAAACTCCACTGCGGAAATATTCACTGACACTGGTACGGTCAGCAGGCCAGCTTCGTGCCATGCCTGTAGCTGTCTACAGGCTTCTCGCAGAACCCACCGACCCAACGGCACTATCAAACCGCTAGCTTCAGCGATAGGAATGAACTGTGCTGGGTCTATTAGCCCTTCCTCTGGATCCTGCCAACGCACTAACGCCTCAATGCCGGTCGTGGTTTTTGACAGCAAATCAATCTGTGGCTGGTAGTACAACAGAAACTCCCCTTTTATCAAGGCTCGTCGTATGCCTGTTTCGATAAATAAGCGCTTTACCGCCTGAACGTTCATTTCGGCGCGGAAAAACTGATAATTGTTTCGTCCCATGGCTTTGGCGTGATACATGGCCGTGTCGGCGCTTTGCAACAGGTGGTCAACATTGTCGCCGTCATCTGGAAACAAACTAATGCCGATACTCAACGAAGCATGCAACTGATGATTGTCAATTTCTACCGTTTTACAGGCGCTGTTACGCAAGGTTTCCGCAACATGAGCGGCTGCTTCAGGCGATTCAATTTCCGCCAGCAATACTACAAACTCGTCACCTCCCTGGCGACACACAGTGTCGGTGGTACGCACTGCATCTTGTAAACATTTAGCAACAGCGAGTAGCAGTTTATCACCGATGGCGTGCCCTAACGAGTCATTGACGTGCTTAAAAAAATCTAGATCCATATACAATAATGCGACCTGCTTTTTATGCCGCCGTGCATTGCCGATAGCTTGTGATACACGTTCCATCAACAGCAGTCGGTTGGGCAATCCGGTCAAAAAATCATGCTGTGCCAGATGGGACATTTTTTGCGTCATATCCTTCGAGGCACTAACGTCGTGGAAAACAATCACGGCACCGGTAACTTGACCCTCACGGTTATGAATGGGCGCTGCGGAATCCTCGATCGCCACCTCCTCGCCGTTACGACAAATAAGCACCGAGTCTGCCGCCAGGCCAACGCACTGATTTTTCGTAATGGCGATTTGCGCCGGGTTGGGCGCTGTTGCTCGGGTGGTAGCATTGATGATACGAAACACCTTGGTGAGGGCCTGTCCGGTGGCGTCATCAAAATTCCAGCCGGTCAGATTCTCCGCCGCTTTGTTGAGATAGGTGATGTGGCCTTGCATATTGGTGCTCAACACAGCATCGCCGATAGAATTGAGTGTGACTTGCGCACGTTCCTTTTCCGCAAATAAGTCTTCTTCCATACTGAGCAGAATTTGCTCAGTGGCTTTGCGGGCGCTGATGTCCTCCACCGAATGCACATAACCTTGCAGGCTTTTATCTGGTGCTATGACGGCTACGTTTAAGCGTACCCACAATTTGCTACCATCATCTCGCTGGAAATGCGCTTCCGTTTTATAATCCTTTAAATCTTCAGTGGTAGCCTGCAAGTCGTCAATAATATGTTGGCGTTCCTGTGGATGAATCGCCAAACTCCAGTGAGTAGCCAGCACTTCTGCCTCAGTGCGGCCAACGATCTTTAGATAGGCGGGATTGACATAAACACAATAACCCTTGGCATCGGATACAAAGATACCCAGTGGTGCGGCATCGCTCATCGCTCGAAAGTCGGCTTCGCTACCCAGCAGGGTTGTGTTTTTGCAAAGATTACGATTGGTCATCTAACTTGTTCCTTAAGTACCGTTAATTCTGAAATACAAACTCATCAAAGTTTGTTGGTCGATGAATGCACGTGCCAACATCGATTTGATGGGCCTGCTGAGTATAGGCTAAGCCCGCCAGTGACTATCAGCAAAATAAAGGGGGTATCAGTGTAACCATGTTTTTTTACTGTCATACTTTGCTACCCAAAACTGCAATAATGGCTGTCACCCAATAAAGATGTCTGTGCGGAAGCGCACATCCCCCAGCAATTTTGCCACACTATGCCAATAGGTACGGCTAAGGCACAGGCTCACCAGTAAAGTGGCAGTAATAAATACCGTTTTAATAAATTGATTAGTGGTATTAATAATTTCCATCCATTTTGCCTAGTAGTTACAAACTATTTCATGACAAGAGTTTAAACGTTTTATGAAACTGAATATGTACGCTAGAGTACAGAATTGTTGATGTTTATATGAATAATTTTTGTCAACGCAGTAGATTGACTTACCGAGTAACTAACCGATGACATTACACCCAAAACTCCATAGGTTCGTTCTTAATAATGCTGCGTAAAATATCACTGCGGGTAATTAAACCACTAATATTGATTTCATCATCGACAATAGGAATGGCACCTATATGTAGGGAAAACATTGTGCGGCTTATTTCCCGTATATTGGTTTTTAATGAGGCAACTAAGACTGTTTTCGTCATTATTTTAGAAATAGCGTGCTCTGGTTGATGTAAGGTGTTGTTTTGTTGTTTAAAGTCTGCACTGCTGAGCATATCTCTGTCTGATATTATGCCAACAAGTTTATTGTCATTGTTCATCACTGGAAAATGTCTGAAACGATATTGCTTAAACTGTTGCCAAGCTTCTGAAAACAAGGTGTTCTCAGGCAAAGTTATCACGGTTTTAGACATTATATCTTGGGCATGAATAACCATTTGCCGATGATTATCGGTTTTTTGTTGATAATGCTTATTGACTGGAAATTTATCAGTCTTTGTATGAGTAACAAGGCTGGTGTTTTGTTGAATAATGTTATGTTCTGTGTCTGTTACTTTAGCTGTTTTTGCCGAAGCAGATAACGCTTTAACATTAGCGTTAACCTTTAATTGTGCCTCCCGAACAGGTACTGGCAAACCCATGCTATATATCCAATATGTCATTTCAATTCCTTAATTGACCAATGGAGTTAGCTGTGAATACTTCAAATGCGATGGTAAAAGCGGGCTATAACAAAGCATAGGTGTCGATCACGATAAAAAGTGATCCATCGTTCTGCTGTTGTTTGCGATAATTGCAAATCGCCTGACTTATTGCCAAGACATGAGCTTCATTAAAGCTAAGTTTAAACGATGAACCACGATGAACCACGATGTCCTGAGATGTCAAACACAATCCGTTGCTCGACAGTAACGCATTGGGTTCACCAGCGTAATAGGTAGTAACAAGCTTACCGTTAACTAACAACTATTCTGTAGCAACATTGCCGGCCAAAGTACTTATCGTCCTGGTTATGGAGTTTTTTAGCTTTGTTTAGATAGCGCATCCGATTCTTTACTCCAATATCCTTGTCTTTCATAGTGCTTGTGCATTGCAATTTCCGAGTCGCGGTCAATTTTAACCAACGAATCATAAATTGGTGCGCCTTTAACCTCCTCTCGTGTGTGATTAACTTTGACAGATGAATCAGACCATTTCATATCATTAAACCACTGAGGTGCAACTAAGAAATCATGACCAATCCACCAATAGTTGGCTCGTACAACAATATAACGTACGGCAAAGGTTTGCTCATCAATTAATAAATCTTGTATATGCCCTATTTCGCCATCAGAGCCATTTACTAGATACCCTTTTATCTTATCCCAACTGCGTAAATGGGGATCATTATTTTGTGATTCAGCATATGCTTTGGCTTGTGCGGCATTGGGCTGTTCATTAATATTTTCGTTTTCTAGCATCAAACCGCCAGGGTAAAGCCCTTCCCCCCACAAACCGCTTCCCCCCCAATAAAGAGGATAGCCATAATAGCCAAAATATTTATACTCTTGTTGCCTTGAAACAGGCTTATGCACACTAATGTCAGGACTATGATCTACTTGTTTTTGGCTCAAATTAACCTGCATCGTTTTATTTACCCAATCAGGCGTATCCAATGCGATGGGCGAAACTAACGCCTCGCGTTTGAAAAACCAATTGTTGGTGGTGACCACAAGATAACGAATAACCCAAGCTTCATCGTCAAAATATAAATCATTAATTTCGCCTAAATCACCATCTATTGATTGGATCTGACATGCTTTCAAATCATCGGCGCTGTGCAACATATATTTGCTCCTAGTAGAATAAGGTTCGACATTCTTTACCTGATTTTACTGCAAATAATAAAGAGCTCCGTTCGATAGCAGACATTGGATAAAGAGATATACTGGTAATCCCAAAATAATAAGAGTGAAAATGGATGAGATCACCGCATAAGATACACAAACTTATATTTTTTAGACTACTGATTTTGGGCTTTTTTGGTTTTAATATCTGATTGCTGACCTAAGTAAATAATGTCAGCATGACCTTTTTTAGCGGCTTTAGTTTTAACTGATTTTTTGTCACTAGGCTTTTGTTCATGAGTTAATTTTTTCATAGTTACCTCTAAATTAATATAGCCTTTACATCCTTGTATTTAGTTCCCTGTATAAAGTTAAGCGTTAAAGTCTACCGTAAGTTCGAGTATGTTTCAGTGCGCTAGTGCACTTTATATAACCTGAGATCTGTTTAAGAGTGGTGTTTTCTAAACAGCCATCAATCCAAATTCACTTGCTGATAATTTAATACGTGGCTTTTGCTTCTTTAAGCAATAAGCCACTATTCCTGAGATTACATTTAGCATGAAACCTGTCTCACTTCGGTGGCGACTATGTTCAACTTGTGAAATGTTTTTTAACTGGTCATTTATTGTTTCAATAATGAATCTCTTTGATAACATTGCTCTATCAAATAGTGACATTGCCTTAGCCTTCATATTTTTACGAACGGTAGTTACTAAATCAATATCACTTTCAGATAAAGTTTCACTGAGTTTTTTACCAATATATCCTTTATCCGCATATAACTTTCCGTAAAGGTTTTTGCATAACTCAGGGATTGGCGTTCTATCATTTGTATTACCAGGTGTTATCTTCAGAGAAATAATTTCACCTATGTGGTTAATCAATAAATGTAGCTTAAAACCGTAAAACCAGCCCATGGTTCCTTTTCCTCGTTTGGCTACACCATCAAATACCCGATTACGTGGGATACGAATGTTGTGACATACTTTCAGGCTTGTAGAGTCGACAAAGGCAATGCCTGTGGGCTTTCCTTTAACCGTTTGAAAATAAGCGCACATAGGAATAATTAACGCGGACATTTTATGTAAGAAACGCGTATAGCTTAACAAGGTCGGGAAGTCTTCTAGCCAATATCGTTGAACTAATCCAATATAGAAGTTCTTGAAATCCCTATGATTTGATTGATGAAAAGCAATAACAATCGTCATGCACTCACTCGTTGTCATCTTTGATTGGCGCCTTCGCTTCTTAGTCCCATTGGCGATTAACTCGGCTTCCCATATAGGTAAAAATTTATGACAAAAATCATCGACATCACAAAATATATCTATTAACTTATTCATCTGCCCACCTCTGTTGCTTTCAAATCGTTTTTAGTCGAAAGATCTGATCGCGAGGTGGGCAATTAGTTCAATCCTTATCCAGTTCTCAGGTTATATAATGAAAATTTAGAATAAGGGTTGACGTAAAAAATTGTAAATAGGCTCTACACATTGCAATACGTTAAATTATACCATGGCAGATATATCTTCTAATCTATCTGTTTCTTGTTTAACCACTTCATAGCACTCACAGCTCAGCTTCTCAAGTTTGCTTCTGTCCGTCACTGTTATATGACCGCGCTTGTAGGTAATAACCCCTAACTTTTGTAATTTCCCCGCAGCTTCGGTAACGCCTTCTCTTCTGACACCTAGCATATTTGCGATCAGTTCTTGAGTCATCGTTAGCTTATTGGTTCTGAGCCGATCGAGGGAGTGCAGTAACCACCGGCAAAGTTGTTGATCAATGGAATGGTGGCGATTGCACACGGCAGTTTGCGCCATTTGTGCAATTAATGTTTGGGTGTAACGTAACAGTAACATGCGAATCGTTGCGTTATTATCAAATTCGTTACGCAATACTGGAGCAGGTAGGCAATACGCGTACCCTCCACTTTGCACAACCGCTCTCTTAGGCGTGCTTTCTCCGCCCATATAAACAGCAATACCGACTAGCCCTTCATTGCCTACAACCGATATCTCAGCTGAAGAACCATTTTCCGTAACATAAAGAAGTGAAACAATACAATCTATTGGGAAATATACATAAGTAATATCTTGCCCTGACTCATATATCACTTTCCCTAAAGGCAGCTTGACTAGTTTGAGCCGTGGGAAAACTTTATCTTTACTTGCTTCAGGCAAAAGCTTTAATAATGTGTTATTGGCGGGGCTATTGATTGGTTTCCCCAAATTGAACTTATTCCTAGTACGCATTTTATTCCTTAAATTCATAAATTCATAAATTCATAAATTCAGTTTCTCTCATAATCCGTTAATATTTTTTCTACGTTAAATATTATGTTCTGAGGTGACTTTATTTCTATTCATCATAAACGTTGTTACTGACGCTATCGCCCAGTAGGGTTTGATTGTGCTGTTATCAATGTTTTCCCTATGTTGGCAACTCGGTAGTCGTTTACCGTTATCTACAGAATTTATACTGGGGAAAAATGTTTTGTTCGTCATTTTCAGCACCTAAGTTCAAAAGACAAGCATAACCTGATAGTTAATACCATTATTTCGCTCGCCAACGTAACAGCTAAGAACATACATATTGCGCGCTATTCATTAGAGTACCACAGTAATACCAATGTTGCTTGGACATGAATCTACACAAACGACACAAAGATACTTACATGCTCATATGACACTGAAGGAATCGGCGTTAGCGAAAGTAGCGCCATTTAATAAGCACAGTGATCTTCACTATAAACCGAACGATAAGTTGTTAAAATTTCTCACTAGCCTGTAACCTAGGTTTAAACTATGCCGAGCCGAAACTGGATCCTTACAGTCAAATGACAGTAAAACCAGCACATTTATGGAATTGAACAGCATGTGTTCGGCATAGTTTATCTTTCGGTATAAACCGCCAAAGCTAATGGCCTGATCCCATTTGATTATGTATTGAAATGTTTGGATGAGCTGTGCAAATCTGAACCAGACATTGATGCGATAATACCATGGAATATTAAATACTAGGTGGGATCACCTTACTGACATTTTAGAGCAGTCTATACCCGTTACCATTCAAGATGCAGGTTTCAGAGTGCTTGAGAAATTTCAATTCAAGGCGCTGTGATGAAATAATGGTTGTTCCATTATAAATCACGGCAACGAGGGAGTGATGTTGCTCAAGCGCTTCTGCGATGGGGTTAAAATGACTTTATACTGCGTTAAATAATAACTATGCTTAAATTATTTCTCTTGCCTAAAGGCATTTAAACTCCCACTGAAATCCTGCACTTTGATTGGTAACGGGTATATAGACTTAGCGCAAGTCGATATGTGATCGTTAAGTGACTGGTTTTCTGAATTTGAAATCATAGTGTTAACTAATGTAGAGAGCCTCAATGAATATCATGAGTTGCTTTACCGGTTGTCGTGCTTACTAGATTTTGAAGAGCCTTATGTTCTGTGTGTTTTAAGTGATATAAATAAATTTAATAAACTTCAGCATAACAAAGGCGGGCCATTATACCTCCGTTGGTACTGGATTAATGATTTTGGTATGTTTTACCCCAATTGAGTGGGTAAGAGATGAGGCTTCTTTTATCCTTGTTTTAGCCAGGGACAAATACTTTTTATCACCATAGTTACCTTCAGCTTACCCCATGGCTCAGTCTAAATTGAAGTTGATATCCTATCTAACTTTGTGCCCCTTTGCGCCTTAGAAACTTATGAGGTAAATATAAATTTCAGACTATAAACTCTATCTCACATATCGCCCCCTTTGCGAGATAGAACTTAAGAGCACCTTTACCACTTGACTTCAAAATAAATTACTCTTATTTAGGGTAGAATTGAAGCGATACAAGCTATTTTCCATGGCCTTACTTGCTCTTACTTCCAACGAAATTATAAATAGGCACCCAAATTAGGGTGATATACCAACCATATAGATAACTTTCGACCAAACCCAAAAAAAAACTTTTCCAAGTTATCCATTCAAATCCCGGTAGCAGCTTCAGCCAAACTGAATACATAGCATGCTCAGGGAACATCAAGTCGAAAATAACGCAAATACCAAAGGTTGATGCAATTAATAAGCTTGTTGCATGTCCGAACGCTTTAAATGAAATTTTATGAGTCATTTTTTCTCTCCTTTTCAGATAATGAAATAACATTAGATTTTTCAATATATTTATCAGGATCTTTATCAAAGTCATCAAGACGGGGTAATACATAAATACAAATAACTATTTATGTATATTTCATGGTTGATATCGTATTGTTTAAATACGTATTTTTTATAAACAGCACACAATCCTATACTTAAACCAGAAAACCTATTAAGAGTGTCAGAAAATCAAGTTTTACCATATACTTTGCCGCTAGCGTTGTAATACATGAAACATTTTGCCTAAAATCATAAAAAAATTATACATAACTTCAAAAAACTCGAAAAAAACAGCACGTAATTTGCGCACAGTGACCCTATGCTTATATCATTAATGGCTCGTTCTCCGATAAAGGAGACATAAGTATTAATGGTTTTTTGCAGCTTTATTTTTCCTAAAGTGGGCATTACAGTCAACTAGCTTCTACATGCAATTAGGGCTTTAAATTTACGTCGTATTCGCTCAAACGTGCCATAGAAAAATTATTGTATCACTAGCTAAAAGGTGCATTTTATTTAAAATTAGGCACTTAAGTCGAAATAGCTCATTATTATGGTAATCAAAACCAAAAGCGTGCGCCAAGTACAACGCCAGTTTCACTTACAGATTCATCATTAAAACGAGCCGTTTTTGCACTATTACCTAAACTCCGACTCCAATACATGCCAACGTAAGGGGCAAATTCACGAGATAACTCGACCCTATAACGCAATCCGAGCCTTATTGAGTTAAATCCAGAAGGACGTTCAAATCGTTCAGATTTAGATAAAGAGCCACTCAATGCCAATCTAGGTTGAAGATAGGATGTTTGCGTTACTCTTATTTCGTATTCAGCTTCCACAGCAAAGCTAATATCCCCGTCTTCATTAATCATCAATGAGTTATCCATTTCAAATTGGTAAGGCGCTACGCCATAGAAACTTATCACTGCATAATTTTCCATGTTGGTGTCACTCGACAAAGTACCCCTTGCGCCAATACCCGCTTGTAACTCCCAAAACGGCATAATTAGTTTACTTACTAACAATTCTGCTCGCTCTATATCTGTTGGCTCGCCATCATCTTGTTTGTTTTCACCTTCACTTTTAAAATAAAGGCGATAAATATCACCTCCATACCAGCCGACCATATCCCATACGCCAATATTCTCCTCATCATCTGTACGCGTATATTCGACTCGGTCAAATAATACGCGGCCAGTATAGAACTCTTCAACAGGCTGCGGCCACTCAGAGGGGATTTCTTGCGCTACAACGGTTGAGCAAACGACAACAATAGACAAGGCAATAGTATTTATTATTTTCATGATAATCCCCTAAGACACTGACACAATTCTGAACATACCTGCTTCCATATGGTAAAGCAGGTGACAATGAAATGCCCAGTTACCCGGTGCATCTGCGCTAATTAACAGCGAGACCTTTTCACTTGGTTTTAGGCTAATCGTGTGCTTCCTCGGCGCTGGATAATTTCCATTTTCTAATTCCATCCACATACCGTGTAAATGGATAGGATGGTCCATCATGGAATCATTAACTAATATAAGTCGAATTCTTTCACCATACTTAAAGTTAACTGGATCTTTAACTTCACTGAACTTCAGCCCATCGAATGACCACATGTAACGCTCCATATTACCCGTTAAATGTAGTTCAATGGTTTGCGTAGGCTCACGCTCATCCGGCCATGGTTTAGCGCCAACTAAATCGCTGTATAGCAGAACCCTATGCTCAACATCTTCCAGTCCTATACCCGGCTCATCAAGACGACTAGTCGGGTTGCTCGCTATCATGGATGCGCCTACACCATGTCCGTTTTCGTTATGTTCTATGGCAATATTTTCGACTGGTACTATTTTTTTATTTGTGCTCATGTCCATAGTGGCAGAGTGAGCCATACCCTCCTTCATAGACATACCTGGATTGTTGTTCATCGCCTCTTTTGAATCGCTACTATTCATGTTTGACATGCCATTCATAGAGGACATGCCACCCATTCCCATAGCAGCCATGCCTCGTTCAGGCATGCCTCGCAACGCAGGAATCTTGGCTTGAGCGCCAAATTCTGTAGATAATGTACCTCGCACATAGCCACTTCTATCCATGCTTTGTGCATAAAGTGTATAAGCCGTTGCGCTTTTTGGTTTAACAATAACGTCATAGGTTTCTGCAACTGCTATCCTAATTTCATCAACAGCAACAGGTTTAATGGGTTGTCCATCAGCGGCGACAACCATCATCTCTAATCCTGGGATCCTAAAGTCAAAATAAGTCATAGCCGAGCCATTAATTAACCTCAGTCTCACACTTTCATTAGGTTTATACAGAGCCGTCCAGTTGGTTGATGCGTCACGTCCATTCATTAAATAGGTATAGGTTGACCCTGTGACATCTAATATATCTCTGGGGTTCATGCGCATTTCTGCCCACATGGCTCGTTCTTTTAGCGCATTCATAAGTCCTTGTTTCTTGATGTCCGCTACCGTATCTTTAATAGTCCTTTGTTGGTAATTATAATAGCCTTCAGCTACTTTCAGATGTCTAAAAACGGTATGAGGGTCTTCAAATGTCCAATCGCTTAGTAAAATAACGTGTTCTCTATCAGCACCTATATCCCCATCACTGGGGTCAATAATAATAGGCCCTAAATGCCCAAATTGCTCTTGGAGA
>TARA_R110001583_G_scaffold43936_2_pt1 | contig 16084 bp, 9 predicted proteins | sample TARA_R110001583 | Tara Oceans TARA_R110001583 (sample SAMEA4398432) | marine metagenome | biome: Polar Biome; feature: [MES] marine water layer (ENVO:01000295) within the mesopelagic zone...; material: water (ENVO:00002006), including particulate matter (ENVO:01000060) such as...... | reverse complement strand
GGCCACCGAATTTCTATTACGACGAATTATGTGTGGGTATTTAGCGAAATAAGATTCAAAATATCGAGCTGAATTATTACTGCCAGTAGCTATAATTGCATCAAAATCTTGCTTGCCATTTAGTCGCTCACTTTTGAATGAAATGAGATCCTTGAATTCTGTATTAATCTCTATTAATATTCGAGAAATGAAATTGAGTAAACGATTATCCTTGGTAGATAGTTTTCCAATAAATTGATGCCCTGAAATGATAACACAAAGCATATCGTGGAATCCTACCATTGGAATGTTTCCTGCCATGATAACTGCAACACGCTTGTTTGTATCCCAATTTGAAATTTCGTATTGACTGCACCATTCATTAAGTTTTTCTAGAGTCAAGAATGAACAGATACCTTGAATAGATTTTCTTACATGTGCAGGCGTAAACCATGCATTATCAAGGTGTGCATTCTCAATTAAATAGGAGAAGTCACCATAGAATTGCTCATTAAGAGCATGATTGTTTTGATCATTCTCAGTGTTCTGAAATTGATCAAGAAATCGTCCAAGAGTGACAAATGCTTCTATACGTTCTGATGTGTTCATTTTTATATTTACGTGATGAAAAACTAGGGTAGGAGCTATAATATATCTGCAAATATATTAAAGAATATTGGTATTCTCTAAAGCTACAATTATTGATTCGTTCACTATCTTAGAATAATTTGATTATATAATTGATCAAGATTGCGACGACTGAAAGGCTTGCTAAAATGCGATTGGAGTTATATGTCCACTTCGATTTAAATTTTAAATGCAGCCCTAAGCTTATCACGAGTAGGCATAGAGGTAGAATTGCAGGATAGATTTGAATACTTTCTAATAGATTCCCTTTTAATAAGGAAATAAAGGCTGACTGGAATCCGCAGCCAGGACATTTGACATGATAGTTCTTATAGAATTGACATGCTAAGCTATGCGATTCAAGCCAATTTATAAGATTTTGCCACATTTAAAATGAAATTCGATTAACACTTTTTTACAATTAAGTGTTAAATATATACAAAAAACCAGATTTTAGATGGAATTATTAATCTGATAATAAACAAAAAAAGCGCTGCAATTACTTGCAACGCTTTTCAATATCTTAAAATGATAGATTAATCATTATCATCATCATCTTCTCTTACACCTGGCTCAAATTCCCACATGTCACTTAGTCCAATTGTTCCACTTAAACCTGTTACAATGAAGCCTTTGCCACCAATGCTAATTCCAATAGCATCAACACGAGTGAAAATTTCATTTTCTAGATCATTTCTTTCTACCCAATCATCTTTGCTAGGCTTGTATTCCCAAACTTCTCTAGAATCTTGACCAATACCAGTAGTGATATAAGCTAAACCGTCAATGACAAATGCTACCGCTTTTGTTCTTTGAACATTTTCAGCATTGTTATCTTTGTCAATATCTTTCATTTGTGTCCATGCCTCAGTTTCAGAATTAAACTCCCAAACGTTGTCTAGATTGTTGTCTCCAGAAACTAAGTATGCTTTTTTACCAATTACGAATGTCGTTGCTTCAGTCGTTTTACTACCACCATATGTTGAGTTATCTGACCATACACCGTTTTCGAATTTATAAAAGTCTTTTAAATTGTTTCGGTCGTCACCATCTAGAAACCCATAACCTGTTCCAACATAAGCGACATCATTAATTCCATCATCATTTTTGTCAAATGCAAAAGCTACAGCTCCTTGTCTAGCTGTACCTGGAAACATTTTGTCACCCTCCATTTTAGACCATTCTTTAGTTTGAGGGTCAAATTCCCAAAAATCACTTAGTCTGTCATTGTCTTCATTAACCCCTAATCCAATATATCCTTTACCATTAACTGAAAAAGCAACAGCATCACGTCTTAGTTCCTCTTCAGTCCCTGTAAAACCCGTAGCTTGAGACCAGTTCGCATCAGCATTGTTGTATTTGTAGAAACTTGCAAAATAATCTCCTTCTGAATATCCTAAACCTACATATACATCATCTCCAATAGTAAAGCTTACAGCTCCACCACGACCTGATCCACTATAGTCTGCGCCTTTTTTCCAGTTACCATCCTTATCATTATCACTACCACAGCTTGTGATAAGAAGAGATAATGCAAAAAATGCCAATAATAATCCTTGTTTCATGTGTTATGATTTTATCAATAATTAATACGATTTTACTTTAAAAGCCTTGTAAGAATTTGATTCTAATTTTTCTTATGACGACAAATATAAATAAAAAACAATAAGATTGCTTTTTCTCTACATAAAAATAGGTGTGGCTTTCGAAAAATTAACAATTGAAAATCTCGATTAGAAAATCTCGATATTTTATTTACATTTGTGCGTTATCCAATATTTCTAATAAATCATTACATGATGTTCTATCATGTTTATCCTTTATTTATATGATCAGCAATAAGCTTCTATTTAGAATGAAAAATATAAAATTCACAGTATTTATTTCCATGCTTGCCTTATTCACAGCTTGTAATTCTAATAGTTTTGAAGAGCATGAAATTGGTGGGAATCTTATTGATCAATCAACTGATGTATTTATGATTGATACGTTCACGATTGAAAGTTCTATGGTTAAGTTAGATTCTGTAACAACTTCAGGCTTTAGTAATGTTTTATTAGGGAAGTATAAAGACCCTTATTTTGGCAATGTAAAATCTGATTTTTATGGCGAAATTAGCTTAGATGAACAGTTTAAACTGAGAACGTCTAATGGCGAGAAGGTTTTTCTTGAGTTCGATTCGTTGGTGTTTATTATGTATCATGAACCTAACAAACTTCGTTTTGTTGGTGATACACTAGCAGAGCAAACAATATCTGTACATAGGGTTACGGAAGAATTTAAACTGCCAGAGAATAAATTTTCTTATAAAGCTCACGATGAACTAATGCATGAAACTGAAACGCTTGGAAGTACAACTTTCATTCCTCGTTTGTCTCTTAATAGTATAATAGAAGATATAAAAGATAAAGACCCTGAATCTGAAAATGGGGGGATAAGAATTAGAATGAATGATGCCTTAGGGCAAGATATTATTGATAAGGTTAATAGTTCAAATGATAGTTTGAATGAAATTCTTGAAGATAAAGTGAAGTGGTTAAATTACTTTAAGGGTATTGTTTTAAAAGCTGGTGATAATAATTCAGCTATTTTCTCTTTTCAAACTGGGCAAGATTCAAAAGGTAGTTATGGAATGAAAATGAGGGTATATTATCATGATAAGGAATATGAACAGGCTGGAATACTTCGTTATTATGATCTTCCAGTAACAGCTAAAAGCTTAAATTTCACAAATCATAGCTCTGATTTTATATCGGATGAACATCCTTATATTGAGAAAATAAATGACCTTGAGAATCTTAGAGATGATTTAAATTCGGAAGAGACTGATGATTTATGCTTTGTTCACGGAGCTACTGGTTTAATGACGAAATTAAGAATTCCTCATATTGAACTTTTAGATAGAATGGGGCTTACTGGTGGTATTCTAAAAGCTGAATTAGTTTTTAGTCCAAAAAACGATAGTTATGACGATGATTTATACCCTTTGCCTTCATCTAGTTTTGAGCTTTACTCTACCAATCAAAAGAATTTTTTTGTAAGTGGGGTTCTAAATCCTAGTACTAATAGACAACTAACTTCAAGATATGTTTATAATCCTAGGTATGTAGATGAATCATATTATTCATTTGATATTACTAGCTATGTAAATAATATTCTTTTAAACGGTCAGGAGTATGATAATGCTTTATTGATCACATTACCTTTTAAGACAATAGGTAACTCTATGGAACGTTTGGTAATTGATAATGATAGAAATTCGGATACAAGAATAAAGTTAGAAGTAACTTACGTGGTGCAAAATAATTAATACTTGAATAATTTAATTACTAATATATATGTGTAACATAAGAATGATTGTTAAACCTTTTTATTCAGCTAAAAGAATTATTGCACTTTTGGGCATAAGCTTAGTGTTTATAACAAGTTCAGCTATTGCTCAAAATAGTACAAGTTCTCCTTACTCTTATTATGGATTAGGTGAGCTAAGTATGAATAGTAATGGGAATAGTATTTCAATGGGAGGTACGAGCCTTGCTTATAGAGGAGGGCGAGTTTTGAATTTTCAAAACCCTGCAGCCTTAGCTCATGTCGATAGTTTGAAGTTTATATTTAATGTTGGTATGGGAGTGAAGTTTACCAATCTAAATCAAAGAGATAAGAGTGATAGTTTCAATGATTATAATTTAACGAGGCTTGCTTTCGGATTTAAAGTTTCTCCACGATATTCTACTGCTTTTTCTGTTTCGCCATATTCTAATTTAGGTTATGAAATTACGGAAAGAGAGAAAGTTATAGGATCAGAGGATTACTTGAATCGTTCTTTAAAGGGAACTGGAGGATTAAATCAATTAACATGGTCCAATGGTGTTAAAGTTACTAAAGATCTTTCTTTAGGATTAAACGCGACGTATTTATTTGGAAATAATGGAAGAGATGAAATCATTATTCTTGAGAGTGCTTCTTCTTATATCTATAGTAACAACTCAAAACTTATTTCGAAAGGAATTTATTTAGATTTTGGAGCTCAATATCAAATGGATCTAGGGAAATACGATCTTACTTTAGGAGCTAAATATCAACCTAAACTAGGTGTTGCAGCAAAGCAAATAGTTAGAGTAACAAATTATAGTAGTAGCGGTGTTGGTAATTCTCCGTATGAGAATACTAATAGAGGAACTTTTGATGTTCCTGAGAACTACGGTATTGGTTTTGGTTTAAATAAGAATAAGCAATTGTGGATTGGTGGTGATTATCTTCACGAAAAATGGAGTGATACTAAAGTTTTTGATAAGGAAAATGATTTAAGAGATCGTAATAAATTTAGTCTTGGTATGGAATATAAGGCTGATGATGGGTATGCTAGGAAGTTTTTTAAGAAGATGACTTATCGTTTGGGTGGATTTTATGATACAGGATACATAACCATTGATGATGAAAAAATTAGTACAATGGGGCTTAGTTTAGGTTTTGGTATCCCAATGGCTAAGGATGCTGGAATGATTAATATAGCAGTTGAATTCGGTACAGCAGGTACAACTACCAATAGCTTGGTACGAGAGGATTTTACTCGAATCACAGTTGATATTAACCTTTTTGAAAGTTGGTTTGTGAAGAGAAAGTATAATTAGAAATCATGATCTTAAATATTTACACCCGAAAGCTTCTGTTTTCGGGTGTTTTTTGTAGTAAAGTTTACAATTTTGAATAATAAAAAAATTATAGATCTCTTACTCCAATTTAGAGTCAATTAAGAATAATATTGATTAATTTTGTGAAGATTTAAAACAATTCAATAGTTTTTTTTTGATACAAAGACAATACAACATTTAATAATTCAGTTAAGTCTTGTTTGCATTATAAAATAAGTTTACTGGTTAAAAGATTATAAGATGAAGATGATTTATAAACCTCAAGAGTATAGAATTAAAGATGAAAGGATGAAACCTTTTATTGATGAATCTGAAATTTGGGAAATTTTAGATACAGCAGAATCTACAAAAGAAAATGTAAGAGCTGTTATTAAAAAATCATTGGCTAAAAACCGTTTAAGTATGCAGGAGACTGCTTTGCTCTTGAAAACGGAAGATCCTGAATTAATTGAAGAGATAAAGGAGGGAGCTCGCACTCTTAAGGAGAATGTTTATGGTGATCGAATTGTAATTTTTGCTCCTTTATATGTAGGAAATAAATGTGTTAATAATTGTACCTATTGTGGTTTTCGTGCTTCCAATAAAAAGCAAAAACGAACAACTTTAAATGAGATACAATTAAGAGCTGAAGTGAAGTCATTAGAGGATAATGGTCAGAAACGATTAATCCTTGTGTATGGTGAGCATCCAATGTATGATGCTGATTTTATTGCTGATTCTGTACGCACAGTTTATTCTGTAAAATCAGGTCCAGGAGAAATACGTCGTGTTAATATTAATGCGGCTCCTTTAGATGTTGAAGGTTTCAAAAAGGTTAAAGCTTCAGCAATAGGAACATATCAGATTTTTCAAGAGACCTACCATAGAGAAGCATACGCTAAATATCATTTAAGTGGACAGAAAAGTAATTTTGATTGGCGATTAACTGGTTTAGATCGCGCTCAGGAAGCATTAATTGATGATGTGGGGATTGGTGCTCTATTTGGATTATACGATTGGAAATATGAGGTTCTAGGGCTGCTACGCCATGTCAATCATTTTGAGGCATGTTATAATGTTGGTCCACATACAATTTCATTCCCAAGAATAAAGGCTGCATCTGATTCAAGTATAGATCCTAAGTTTGAAGTTAGTGATGAAGACTTTATCCGTTTAGTTGCAATTCTTCGATTAGCAGTTCCTTATACAGGCTTGATTCTTACTGCTCGTGAAACTAAAGAGCTTAGAACAGAGGTGATTAAACTGGGAGTATCTCAGATTGATGCAGGAACTAATATTCAACTTGGAGGTTATTCTGAAGAGAATCATAAAGAACAAAAGCTAGATCATGAACAATTTGAAATTGGAGATACTAGAAACCTTGGTGAAGTGATTGATGAGTTGCTTGATAAGCAGTATTTACCTTCATTTTGTACAGCTTGCTATCGTAAAGGAAGAACTGGGGAGCATTTCATGGAATTCTCTGTTCCTGGCTTTATAAAGCGTTTTTGTACGCAGAATGCTATCCTAACTTTGGCGGAATACCTAGAAGATTATGCAACGCTTGAGCAAAAAGAAAAAGGGTATAAGTTAATTGACGTAAAAATTGAGGAACTAAATAAGAAAGATAGCTTGAAGGTTGCTCCATTGTTAGAGCGCTTAGACAAAGTAAAACAAGGTGAAAGAGATCTATACTTCTAGAACTCTATTAAAATATACTACCAAAAAAAGCCCGATTTTATTCGGGCTTTTCTATGCTTAAAAATATCTACTTAGCTAATTGCTTTATCCATTTCGATAATAAAATTGCTACCCTGACCAAGTTCACTTTCGCACCAGACTTTACCTTCCATAGCTTCAACGTATTTCTTTACAATGGAAAGCCCGAGCCCTGTGGAGCGTTCTCCAGCTGTTGGTTTGGCACTGAGAATTTGAAATTTACCAAACATCATTTTTTGATCTTCAGTTGATATTCCAGGGCCTTCATCTTTTACCATAGTCTTAACCTTATCGCCATCTTCCCAAACTTTCACCCATATTTCCTTATTGGAAGGTGAAAATTTAATAGCGTTCGATATTAAGTTTTCATAAACTTGAGTCATGTACTCGGGATCTGCATTTACATAGGTTTCTGCAGGGTCAAAATTTAGTTTAATATGCTTTCGTTCCAGTTTTTCTTTGAAGTTCTGATTGATGATATCAAGTAATTTTGAAAGGTTGATTTTTTCAATTCGTAAATTAGTGCTTTTTGATTCTATCATTTTTACATCAAGAATTCGAGTAATCATCATATTCATACGATTTAGAGCATTGAGCATATAGTCTATGTTCTCAATATCTTCAGGGTGATTACTCTTTTTTATCTGTGATTTTAGGTATTCAGCAATAGTAAGGGTTGAAGTTAATGGATTCTTCAAATCGTGAGCAATAATTCCTATCAGGTGATTCTTTTCGTTATTTAATTCTGTTAGCTCAGAATTTTTATTGAGAATCTCTTCTTTCTGGAGGTTAATGTTATTATTTGCCTTCTGAAGCCACTTGGCTTGTAATTCTATTTTCTGAAAAATTTGTGCATTTTCAATTGCAATGCTAGTGTATACAGCTATATTTTGTAATAGACTTAGGTGGTAGTCCTTAAAAGCATTCTTCATGAAACTTTGAACTGTAATCACCCCGATAATTTCACCCTTTACCTTTAGAGGTAGATAAATAACTGATTTTGCTAGACGAGTATTTTTTAAAGGAACGACTTCCTCGATGTATTTTGAAGCATCCTTGTCAATATCATTTATTACGATTTCTGTTGCGTTATTATAACAGTATACAGCAAGTCTATTAGGATCATTTAAGTTCAATCTAATATCATTAATGTTATTTCCATCTTCTTTAAACCTAGGAAAATAAAGATCTTTTTTGTTTTTATCATACACTCCAATCCCAAATATTGAAGCATCCATCAGTTCTTTAATTGATTGATATGCTGAGTCAATAATCCGCTCAAAAGATAGGTTGGCTGTTATTATTTTTCCAATATCATTTAAGTGAATCAGATTCATATATGATTTTTGAAGAAACTGTGATTGTTGAAGAATTTCTTCTTTTTGTTCTTCAAGAGCGTCACTCTTCTTTTCAATTTCATTTTTTTGAGATCTGATCTCTTTAGTTTTATCAAAGACCATTATCTCTAGAACCTTTTGTTTGTTTCGGATATTGATCAATCTAATTTTAATAGTTAAGAAGATAATAATGGCCAAGAAAATAACAAGTAGAGATAAAAACCACCAGGTTAACCACCAAGGGGGCAGTATTGTAAATGTGTATTCGTATGGTGTAGGCGTCCAAATTCCATCACTATTAGATGCTTTAATTTTAAAAGTATAAGTTCCATGAGGGATTCTAGAATATATGGCTTCAGATCTATTGGTCACTGGTGACCATTCTTTATCCAGCCCCTCGAGAATCCATTTGTATTGTACCTTTTCAGGTGATTTATAACTTAAGGCCTCAAAGTTAAAAGTGAGGTGGTGTAAATCATGAGTAAGATTCAAATCTTGAGGAATGAAGAACCAAGGGCTAACACTACTAGATTTGTTTATAAGCTTTTTACTTCTCCAATTAACCTTTTTAAAGAATAAATGAATGTCAGTCAACTGAATGATAGGAGGTGTTATATTGATTTCATCATTAGAAGGATTAAACACCATTGCACCGTTTACAGTTCCAAACCAAAGGTTCTGTTCTTTGTCAATATAGTTACTGCCACCGTTGTTCTCAATGCCAGTAAAGCCATCATATTTGTTGTAGTTTCTAATCTTGTCAATATTACCAGACAAATCGATTGAAATACGATCAACACCACTTTGTGTACCTGCCCAAATATTTCCTTCCTGATCTGTAAGCACTGAGTAAGTAATATTAGAACTTAAACCATCTTGAATGCCAATATTGGTCCATCTTTGGTCGTCCCAATAAGAAAGTCCTCCACTAAAAGTCGCAGCCCATATTCGGCCTAATTTATCCTCACATGTTTGTAAAATCCAGTCATGACTAAGTCCGTCATTTTTGTCGTAGGTGATAATGTTGTCTCCGTCGAGTACCGAGACGCCTTGCATGTGTGATAGCCAAAGTCTATTCTTAGAATCAATAAATAGTCTAGAGATGTTTTCGGTAGTTAAATCATGACTCTCTTTATTAATAGTGCGTCTTTCACCATTGTTAGTAATGAATACAAGGCCACGGTTAATTTGAGCAAACCAAAGTCCATCATGAGTAGGGCAAATATCAGTAATCATCACCTTTGGATGGAATCCATATTTTATTGAAACATTTTTAATTTTTCCTTTATTAAATTCCAATAAGCCTTCTTCAGAAGCTATTAGCATGTTCCCATTTTCAAGTTCATGAAAATCGGTTGCTCTTTTTAAGGATGGGTGATTTTCTGAGTTGAGTATTTCAACCATCCCGTTTTTGAATCGAACAACTCCTTTGCCCGAAATACTGAACCAGTAATAACCATCTGAATCCTGCGTTGTGGCTAATACAATATTGCCACCAATGGTATTCGAGAAATTTAGAGAAAGAAATTTATTAGAACCATATTTAATAAGACCATTCCCACTGGACGTAAGCCAAATGTTTCCTTCAGTGTCTTCTAGAACATTATTAATATAAGGAGAAATTAAGCCTCTTTTTTGATCAATAATTGTTGTTTTGTCTTTGGAAACGACTGCTAGTCCAACATCCCTAATACAAATCCAAAGTTGATTTTTTGAATCGATACTAATGTTTGTAATGTTATCTGGGTTGATAGAATTGGGAAGATCAAGTTTAGTTAATACATTATTTTTAGTTTTAAAAATACTAAATCCGTAACCTATCTTGTAGTTTCGATACCAACATTCTTGCTCAGAATCAAAAAAAGATGGGATAATAATGTGATTTTTAAACTGAAGTTCATTGTTTAGATGAGATTTTGACAACTCACCATTATTAATTTCATATAAGGCATTTCTTGTAGATATTAGGATTTTACCAGATGGATCGCTTAGTACTGATATAACTCTATTGTTGGTGCTAAGCTCAGGATATAATTTACTTGCGTTGTAAAAACGGCCATTTTCAAGATAAACAAGTGTTCGTATTTTATCTTTAAATCCTATTGCCCATATCTTACCATCGCTACTTTCTTGAATTGAGGTGTATATAGCTAGTGGAAGGCTGTCGTTCACATTGTAATTAACGAAATCTATTCCATTAAACATTGATATTCCAACGCTGGTCCCAATCCAAATGTTCTCTTTTTTATCTTGAAATAATGTTTGGATATTATTGTCAGCAAGGCCATGGTTACTATTATATGAGTAGAATTCTTGACCATTAAAGCGAGAAAGGCCACCACCATTAGTTCCCAACCATAGATTGCCTTTTTTGTCTTGGATGAGTGATGAAACTTCAGATTGTGGTAGTCCCTCTTCCAAAGAATAATTGGTGAAGCTATAATGTTGAGCAAAGCCAGAGACTGTGAGAAGAATTATTGCTAGACTTAATAATATTTTAATGAATTGGTTGTTCATATTGTGATGCTTGTCTTATGACTTAAATATCAGAAAGTCAGATGTAGCTTGTGGTTAATTATAAAATGAAATTCCTCTAGTATACAACGGGAAAACAACTATACTTATTGTTTCATGTTAAATTGATATAAGAGATTTTTAAAAGCAGTAAAAGGTACAATTTTTTTTAAGGATTTAAAAATTATAAATTTGTTCTGAAGAAAGCGAAATAATTGATAGAGTAGATATTTAGAATTGAACTTTAACTCGGAATTAATGTTTGTTATTCAACACTTTTAAAATGATTTAAGCTTGATTCTTTTATGAGTGAAAAGTCAGAAATAAAAAAGCGATCTCAGATGTTATTCTGAGATCGCTTTTTTATAATATGTATGTCGATTAGTGTCTTGATTTGTAATGTAAAGAATCACCCCATTGACCGTATCCAATTTCTCCATCAGCCATATTAATACGAGCTTCCATGCAGTTTGTGCAATCATCAGCTCCTTCGTCAATACAAGGTTTGTTCTGATACAATAGATAGTTTGCTCTTTCCTGAGTAGGTGTGATATTAGGCATAATGATATTGGCTCCAATTTTTAAGGCCTTTTCTCTACCAAGAGGATCAATAGCTTGAAGCGCAGTTGCCGAAGCAATATTAATATCTTTCATCATGATACGAAGAACAGCAATCATTCTTAGCGTAAGTCTAAATCTATCGTTCAGGGGCATTAGGCCATCTTTGTACTCATAAAGTGGTGTTTGATCATGTTCTATGAAAGGTCCCATACCTACCATGTCAATATCAAATTCCTTCATAAAAAGGATATCATTAGCTAAATCTTCATGGGTTTGAAATGGAAGACCAATCATAACGCCAGTTCCTGTTTGATAGCCAATATCCTGTAAATATTTAAGACATTTCAAACGAGTAGCGTGCGAGTGCTCTTCGTTATCAGGATGAATTTTGCTGTATAGCTTAGGATTACTCGATTCTACACGTAGTAAGTAACGGTGGGCGCCAGCATCGAACCATTTTTGGTAAGTCTCTTTAGTTTGTTCCCCAATCGAGATAGTTATACCAAGTTCATTATTACTAAGCTTCTTAATTTCTTTTAAGAGGTTACAGATTCTATCAATAAAGGCAGGATCAGAACGTTCACCACCTTGTAGTACCATAGAGCCATAATTGTGCTCGTGAGCAAATTTAGCAGCTTTTAATATTTGGTCATCTGCAATATCGTAACGATTAACCATCTTATTGGATGCACGAATACCGCAATACAAACAGTCTTTTTTGCAGATATTAGAGAACTCAACTAAGCCACGAAAATATACTTTGTTTCCAATATGCTTAAGCTTCACATCGTGTGATCTCTTAAATAATGCTTTTTCCTGCTCTCCACTAGCTTTTAAAAGTCGAACAATTTCGTCCTTTGTAAAACTATCTTTTTGCAATAATGTATTGAAACTGATATTCATGTTTGTCGACTTAGTCTATCAAAACGTGTCTTGTTAGAGTCCACGTTTTTCAAATGTTTGTGGTGCAAAAATAGTGATTAATTCCTAAGTAGTCGTCTAACGTAATTAGTATTTGGAGTTTCAAACTCTAAACTCTTTAATTAGTTTAGCTTAATTAATTTTAATTGATAATTCTAAGATGAAAGAAATCAATCATATTCATCTAATTTACCATGTGATATTCAGGAAATTTAATATGAAGCGCAAACGATTGTTTTAGATAGATTCTAAATAGTTGATTTTTCTCCAATAAACATGGCTGTGCTTATAGATTATTACTAAAACGACTTTTTAGAGTACTGATTCTTACTATATTTGTGCGAAATTTGAAGAATCAGTATTTGAACTTAATTTTAAAATACTTGTTTTATCGTTCACCCAATTTCTATGGAAAGGGTCTACTATGAGCAGTTGCTTCTTTAAAAATCAGCTAGGAATAAAGAAATATTAAAAAATATACAATGATAAACGAACAGTTATTAAATCCTAAAAGTATTGTAGTTGTTGGAGGTTCTGACGATGTACAAAAGCCAGGTGGTAAAGTTTTGAAAAACCTTATCGATGGTGATTTTAAAGGAAATCTATATGTTTCTAACCCAAAGTTAGACGAGGTTCAAGGCGTTAAGTCATATAAAAATGCTCAAGATTTACCTGAGGTAGATTGCGCTATTCTAGCGATTGCTGCTAAATATTGCCCACAAACAATTGAGATGTTGGCAAAAGAAAAAAACACACGTGCTTTTATTATTCTTTCAGCTGGATTTAGCGAGGAGAACGAAGAAGGTGCTGAGTTAGAAAGACAAATTGTTGAGACTGTGAATTCAGTAGGTGGTGCTTTAATCGGACCAAACTGTGTTGGTGTTTTAAATCCTAACTACAATGGTATTTTCACTACGCCAATTCCTTCTCTTGATCCTAAGGGATGTGATTTTATTTCTGGTTCAGGTGCTACTGCTGTTTTCATTATGGAATCAGGTGTACCTAAAGGACTATCTTTCTCAAGCGTATATTCAGTAGGTAACTCTGCACAAATGGGTGTTGAGGAGATTATCAAATATATGGATGAGAGTTACGATCCAGCAACTTCGAGTCCAGTTAAATTATTATATATCGAGAACATCGATAAGCCAGAGATGTTATTGAAGCACGCTTCTTCTTTGATCCGTAAAGGATGTAAGATTGCAGCAATTAAATCAGGTAGTTCTGAGGCCGGTTCTCGTGCTGCATCTTCTCATACTGGTGCTCTTGCTAGCCCTGATGTTGCAGTAAACGCACTTTTCAAAAAAGCAGGTATTGTTCGTTGTTCTGGTAGGGATGAGCTAGCTACTGTAGCTTCTATCTTTATGCACCCTGAATTGAAAGGTAAAAATATTGCTGTTATAACTCACGCAGGTGGACCAGCAGTAATGCTTACAGATTCACTTTCGAATAATGGTTTAGATGTACCACATATCGAAGGTCCTAAGGCTGACGCTTTGCTTGAGAAACTTTACGGAGGTTCTTCAGTAGCAAATCCAATCGATTTCTTGGCAACAGGTACTGCTCAGCAATTGGGTGATATTATTGATGCTTGTGAGAATGATTTCGATAATATCGATGCGATGGCTGTTATTTTTGGTAGCCCTGGATTATTCCCAGTATACGATGTTTACGATTTGTTGGACGAGAAGATGAAGGCGTGTAAAAAGCCTATTTATCCAATTCTTCCATCAATAATAAACGTTAAAGACGAGATTGCTCATTTCTTAGCTAAAGGAAGAATCAATTTCCCTGATGAGGTTGTATTTGGTGATGCATTAGCAAAGGTTTATAATACACCTAAGCCAGCGCCAGAGAATATTGTTATTCCTGAAGTTGATAAAAAGGCTATCCGCACAATTATCGATGAGGCTGATAATGGTTACTTAGCTCCTGAGAAAATTCACGCTTTACTAGATGCTGCTGGAATCGACCGTTCGAAAGAAGGTGTAATTGATACAGTTGATGCTGCAAAAGCAATGGCTGATGAAATTGGTTACCCAATGGTAATGAAAGTTGTTGGACCAGTTCATAAGTCAGACGTTGGTGGTGTTGTCTTAAATGTGATGAATGAAGAAACTGTTGTTGCTGAATTCGAGCGTTTGATCAAGATTCCTGAGACTTATGCAGTAATGATGTGTTCTCAGATTAGTGGAACTGAAGTGTTTATTGGTGCTAAGCGCGAAGAAAAATTTGGACACATGGTTCTATGTGGACTAGGTGGAATCTTTATCGAAGTATTTAAAGATGTGAAAGCAGCTTTAGCTCCAATTTCAATTGACGAAGCTCACGAAATGATTCGTGGATTACAATCATACGGTATCATTAAAGGTATGCGTGGACAAGAGCCGGTAAACGAAGAGAAGTTTGCTGATGCTGTTTCTCGTGTTGCTGCTTTAATGACTGTTGCTCCAGAGATTTTCGAAATGGACTTGAATCCACTTCTTGGATCAAAAGATGCAGTTGTTGCTGTTGATGCTCGTATTAGAATTGAAAAAGACATGTAATATCGTGAGTTAGCAGGTTTGTAAGTTCATTTATTTGAGGATACCTTTGACGCTTTCAAATTGATTATTTACTCACTAACTAAATCACTCATTATACTATGAGAAAGTTAAAAGATTTAAGCCTGAATGAAAAACTGATGATCAGTTTTATTGTCGTTCTTTTAATAGCTACTGCTTTAAACTGGAGCAATATTTATAACGGAATGCTAAAAGGCTTCGATATTCATACAGAACAGCCAGCAAAACCAGTAAAATAAGCTGGATAATACCCGAGGCTATGTCTCGGGTATTTATTTTTTCAAATCTGATCTTTCGATATCGAGATTCTAAATTATAAAAAATGAAAAAACAAGATTTAATATTTATCCTTTGTGTGGTGGCGTGCTTTATGCCATTTTTCCTGTCGGATGACGTGTTCGATTTTTATGTGGGTTACAATAAAGCTCACGGTATGATTACCAGTTTCATCAAATTTGCACTTCTTGCAACTTTGGGTGAGGTAATTGGTTTGAGAATGAAAACTGGCGTATACAACCAAAAGGGTTTTGGTATTTTACCGAGAGCTATTGTTTGGGGATTTTTAGGCCTGACCATTAAGTTAGCTTTTGTGATTTTTGCTACAGGAACTCCAATTTTCCTTGGTTATTTAGGTCTTGATGGAGCTACTGAAATTATGAAGGGAGCTTTCAGCTCAGAGAAACTATTGGTTGCTTTTGCTATATCAGCATGTATGAATTTAATTTATGCACCAGTAATGATGACCTTCCATAAAATCACGGATATTCATATTATAGATAATGGTGGAACTATTGGCGGTCTTTTAAAGCCAATTCAGTTTTCAAATATCTTTCAGAAATTAGATTGGGGCGTACAATGGAATTTTGTTTTCAAAAAAACAATCCCATTTTTCTGGATTCCAGCACATACTTTCACTTTCTTATTGCCTCCCGATTATCAGGTTCTTTTTGCAGCTGCATTAGGAATTGTATTAGGGGTATTGCTTGCTACTGCAAGTTTGAAAAGTGCTAAATAATTATAACTTTGTAGAGGATTGGAAATTATAGATTTCTAATCCTCTATTTTTATAAAAAAGCATGGCTGATCTTAATTTTCTAATCACTATGTTTTGTCTGACGTCTCATCTCTTTATACTGAAAATATGACAAAAATTGGATTGTTTTATGGCCCTACAGAAGGTAATGTTGAAAAAGTAGCAAAGCTTGTTGCTAGCAAAATCGAAAATGTAGAT
>TARA_R110001583_G_scaffold47473_2_pt1 | contig 16122 bp, 12 predicted proteins | sample TARA_R110001583 | Tara Oceans TARA_R110001583 (sample SAMEA4398432) | marine metagenome | biome: Polar Biome; feature: [MES] marine water layer (ENVO:01000295) within the mesopelagic zone...; material: water (ENVO:00002006), including particulate matter (ENVO:01000060) such as...... | reverse complement strand
TAATTAATTCTTTAATTTTTTTCTCCTAATAGCTTCAGCTTTAATCAAATTGAAAGGAAACTAAATTAGGAGAAAATCTTGTGAAGTCTTTTTAATATCAAACAATTTTATTGAATAAAAATCTTTAATTTTTTTATTTTATATAGAATTGAGCCAAAGTGCTCACCAAATAATCATCAAAATTAATTTGAGCTATGTTTGATTTATAATTGTGGTTAGTGGGATTAGACTCTTTATAAGTTACGTTTCTAAATAACACTATTACATTCTAAATAAGGTTTACTCTATAATAACAAATAAATCAGTTACAAAATTAGTCCTAAACCAAATAATATTGAAAATAAGAATGTACTAATTGCTAATTTTTTAAGTTCTGGATCTAGCAATTTTGGGACTTTGTTATTATAAACAACTATTAAATGTTTTGTTATTGGAATATATGCCACTACAAATAAAAATTGATAGACCGATTTAAAATGAATCATCATATACAATAAAGTAAATAAGAAAGATGAAATCAATAAATAGTAATGATAATATTTAGCGAATTCAACACCGATTTTAACTACCAATGTTTTTTTACCTGATTTTATATCTGATGCTCTATCTCGCATATTATTTAAGTTTAAAACCCCAATACTTAAAAGTCCAATGGTAAATGCAGGCAAAAAAACAGTAAAATCTAGTTGTTTAGAAAATAAATAATAACTACCAAAAACACTTACAAGCCCAAAAAATATAAATACAAATAAATCACCAAAGCCACTGTAACCGTATGCTTTTTTACCCATTGTATATTTTATGGCGGCTACAACACTTAAAATTCCTAAAATAAAAAAGATAAAAAAATTCCAAAAATCTTCTTTTCCGAAGGAACTATAAATTAGCAATACAGCAATAAATAGCGTAATTCCTACAGTTATTTTTATTGCATTAAGCATTTGTTTTGGCGAAATTGCTCCACTTTGTATGGCTCTTTCTGGACCAATCCTATCAAGATTATCGGTTCCTTTTACTCCATCACCATAATCATTTGCAAAGTTTGATATAATTTGAAATCCAATTGTAGTTAATAGTGCTAAAACACAAATTATTAAATTGAAATTTCCCTGAGAAGCAGCTATAAAACTACCTACAATAATTCCGGCAACCGATAATGGTAATGTTCTTAAGCGAGCTGCTTTTATGTAGTGTTTAATCATATAATACTACTTTTTTAATAGTTTTTATATGATTATAAATCATCGGCGTTTGCAATTAATTCTGCAATATCCAACACCTCAATTTCTTCTTCTTTATTTGTAGCTTTTACACCGTCAGTCATCATTGTATTACAAAATGGACAACCAGTTGCAATAATATTTGGTTTTACTTCTATGGCGTCTTCGGTACGTTCAATATTAATGTCTTTATCTCCTTTTTCTGGTTCTTTAAACATTTGAGCTCCTCCAGCTCCGCAACATAAACCGTTGGTTTTACAACGTTTCATTTCAACTAACTCAGCATCTAACTTTCTAATTAACTCTCTAGGCGCTTCGTAAATATTATTTGCTCTCCCTAAATAGCAAGGGTCGTGAAATGTAATTTTTTTACCTTTAAAATTTCCTCCTTCTATAGTAAGTCGTCCATCATCCAATAAAGATTTTAACAATTCTGTATGATGAACAACTTCATATGTGCCTCCTAATTGAGGATATTCATTTTTTATAGTATTAAAACAATGAGGACAAGCAGTTACAATTTTTTTAATTTCATATGCATTTAAAACCTCAATATTGGTCATTGCCTGCATTTGAAATAAAAATTCATTTCCCGCTCTTTTAGCTGGATCACCTGAACAACTTTCTTCAGTACCTAAAACCGCAAATTCAACATTAGCTTTGTTCAAAATTTTCACAAATGCTTTCGTTATTTTCTTAGCTCTATCGTCAAAACTTCCTGCACAACCAACCCAGAATAAAACTTCTGGTTGTTTTCCTTGTGCCATCATTTCTGCCATTGTAGGTACGTTCATACTTAATTTTTTAGATTTTATTCGTGTTGACCATCGTCAAAAACTTCAATAGTTACTTCTTTTTCAACCAAATCGGTAAAATGTCCTCTGTATCGTGTTGCTTTTACCAAGTGATTGTCTATCCAATGATAATTACCTCCTCTTGGTTTTCCCATTAACATGCTATGGTATTTAAAACCATGCTTGTCTAACCACATTTCTGTTACTTCTCTATGAGCTTCGGTTCTTGACGTAAAGAAACAAATAATATGGCCTTCATCATACCATTTATTTAAAGTTGCTAACGCGTCTGGAAAGGGCTTACAAGTTCCCATTCTTTCAGGTTCTTCATTTGGAACATCTTCTGTTATTGTACCGTCAATATCTATTAAATAATTTTTAGTTCCTTCAGGTAAAATAGGACTGATGTGTAATCCATCTTCAACTTTATCATGTAATAGTTTGTCAACATCTTCTTTTTTCATTCTTTGTGTTTTTTCTTTTTATAGTTATATTATTCGTCTTTCCAATTCAATCTATCCATTTGGTTGTATTGCCAAGGAGCTCCATTATTTTCAATATTCGTCATCATCATATTTAATTCTTGTGATGCAGCTGATTTCTCCATTACTAAATATCTTCTCAAATCTATTATTATTGATAATGGATCAATGTTTACTGGACATTCTTCAACACACGCATTACAACTTGTACAAGCCCAAATTTCTTCTGGAGTTATATAGTCATTTAATAATTGTTTACCATCCTCAACAAATGCCCCATTTTTAGTGATATTTTTTCCAACTTCCTCTAATCTATCACGAGTTTTCATCATTATAGCTCTTGGAGATAATTCTTTTCCTGTTATGTTTGCCGGACAAGATGAAGTACAACGTCCACATTCTGTACATGTATAAGCATTCATTAATTGCACCCAATTTAAATCTGCAACATCACTTACTCCAAACTTTTCAGGAACTTCATCTTCAGTTCCTTCTGGCGCAGCTGCAAATGGATCTATAGTTGGGTCTAGCATCATTTTAACTTCATTAGTAACAGCTTCTAAATTAGTAAATTGCCCTTTTGGATTTAAATTGGCAAAATAGGTATTTGGAAATGCTAATAATATATGTAAATGCTTAGAATAGTATAAATAATTAAGAAATATTAAGATTCCCGTTATGTGCAACCACCAGGCAGTTCGCTCAATAAAAAATAGAATTCCTGCATTAAAATTTTCAAAAAACGGCACTAAAAATTGACTGATTGGATTTCCTGAATTTGCTTGTTGAAATGGAACATCTGTAGCATTCATTATTAAAAATAACGACATTAATACCATTTCAAAATACAAAATATATAATGCGTCATTTTTAGGAAAACCTTTCATTTCTTTATTCCAAAAACGAGGAATTCTTAAAATCATTCTTCTAATCCAAAATATAGAAACTGATATTAACACTAAAACTGCTAATATTTCAAAGGAACCAATTAAAAATTTATAAAAACCGCCTAAAAAAGATAAAACTCTATGCGTTCCAAATAAACCATCTATAATAATTTCTATTACTTCAATATTAATAATGATAAACCCAACATAAACAATAATGTGCAATACACCCGCAATTGGGCGTTTAACCATTTTTGACTGCCCCAAAGCAATCATTGCCATATTTTTCCAGCGAGCACTTTTATTATCAGATCGATCTACTTTTTTTCCAAGTTTAATATTTCTAATTATTTTATTAATATTTTTAACAAAAAATCCAACACCTATACTAAGAAGAATTGCAAATAATATGTTATCTATATAATTCATATTGTTTATTGTTGATTGTTGAAATTAAACAATCATTTGATAAAATTTTATTTTTTTTATTACCTTATTCAATTTAAAGTTAAAAACGAGCAATTTAAAATAAATTAGTATTTTCTCATATTTAACGTTTAATAATTTACAAAATGGCTAAGATTGTAAATATATTTAATAACCTTTTTAAATTTATTTCTCCAAATCGGGACTATAACCTTTATCCTTTTTCCCAAATAATGAAAAATGAACAAAACGCTTTGGGTTTAATTTCATTTCATTTAATAATTCTTCTAACTCCTTAGAGGCATTTGTTAAATTATTATACATTTCGTCGTCTTTTAACAATTTACCTATTGTACCTTTTCCTGCCTCAATTTCAGCCAATACATTATTTAAACTGTTAACCGTTGATTCTATATTTTTAACCATTAAACCAATATTTGCATTTGCTAATGTATCTGATAATTTAGATAAATTAGCCGTCATAATTTCTGCATTTTCAAATGTTCTAGCTAATTTTTCGTCGTTGACCTTTATCATTTTACTTACAGACTCTGACGCTTCTCTAAAATTTGAAACAGTTGTATTTAACTGTCTAATACTAGACTTTATACTTTCTCTACTTTTAATATCTAAAATATCCGTTAAACCTGTCATTAAAGAATCGGCACTAACAATTACATTTTCTACTTTTGCCTGTAATGGATTTAGTTTTTCAGTAACTGAAGAAAAAATATCTGATTCTATTTCACCTTGTAAATGATCGCCTGGAACAGCCGTTTCACCTTCATAAGAAGGTACAACAGCTAATGATTTTCCTCCCATTAAACTAGCACTATAAATTTTAGCTATACTATTTTTTGAAAACTCAAAATCGTTATCAATACTAAATTCTACAATTAAATCTCCTCTTTTATCAGGACTTTTATGAAAGTTTATATTAATAACTTTTCCAACCTCAACACCATTAATTGTAACTACGCTTGAGGTGTTTAAACCTTGTACATTACTGTATTCTGTGAAATAAGTTTTTTTTGGTCCATCAAATAAATTTAGTCCTTTTAAAAAATTATAACCCCATATAAATAGTATAATTACTAATACCGCAACAACTCCTGTTTTTAATTCTCTTGAAATTTTCAAAATATAAATAAATTTAAAGCAATATTACTAATAATTTTTGGGAGTAAATATCAAATTTGTTATGATTTTTTCAAAACTTCTTCAACTGAAATTTTTACTCCATTTTTAAATGCAACAATAAATGCAGTGGTATAACCTTTAGATTTTGCCTTTTTATGCAATTCTTTAATTTCTCTATAGCTAGTTGTATTTCCTAAATAATATTTATAGCTATTACCTATTTTTATTCTATCTATATTTTCTAAACCTTTAAAATTATACGCTTTTGTTTCTAACTTTCTAGAACCTGATGCTATTTGAACTTTAAAAAATACATTTTCAATTGCTTCAAAATCCTTATTTTTAGCTAATATATCGGGTTTTTCAACTGATAAATTTTCGTTTCCATTAACAGTATTTACAGCTAATTGATTTATATAGGTGCTAACACCATTAAATATTGCGGTTGCTATTTTTAATTGACCTTTTGATTCACTTAACTGTACAAAATCACTTGAATTGGTTAAAAATCCAGATTCAATTAAAATACTCGGCATATATGTTTGATGCAAAACCACAAAACCAGCCTGTTTAACACCTCTGTCTTTTCTTTTAATATCCTTAATAATGTTATTTTGAACAATTGATGCTAATTGAATACTTTGATCTAAATATTCTTCTTGTAAAAGAGTTAATCCAATAAAAGATTCTGGTGAATTTAAATTAAACCCTTTATATTTTTCTTGATAGTTATCTTCTAATAAAATAACTTCATTCTCCGCTTTTGCTACTGCCAAATTCCGCTCATTTGCGTGTAGGCCTAAAACATAAGTTTCTGTTCCATTTGGCTGATTAGTATGCCAAGAATTACAATGTACCGATACAAACAAATCTGCATCTGCTTTATTTGCAATTCTACCACGTTCCCATAAATCTACAAATACATCCGTTTTACGAGTGTATATTACCTTAATATTTTTTTGCTTTTCCAACAAATTTCCAACTAATAAAACAATCTTTAAGGCAATCTCTTTTTCTTTAACTTTTTTAAAACCTACTTTCCCTGGGTCTTTGCCTCCATGCCCTGCATCTAATACAACTACAAAATCCTTATTTTGTGCAAATACCTCATAATTATTAAAAAGAAGGGTACTAAAAAATACGAAATATAGAAGTATCTTCGTTGATAATTTAAATATATAAAAGAGTAGTGAGTTCATCAATAATTTTAATTATTTTTGGCATTTGTTATTTGGCTATACAATTATTGAGCCATACATTTACAAACAATCAAAAATGTGGTTGATTGATTGAAGCTAAATTAAAAAAACTTATGCTATCAAACCAATTTAAATCATGTTTTTACAAAAATTTTAATTATTAAACCGAACATTCAAAAAATATATACTCTTTCTTTTTTGATACTCGTATTTTGCGGTATCAATTTAAACCTATATTCACAAGAAAAAGTTCTTAGTTCTTCTGATACTATTTCGGTTGTAAAAAAAGATACCATTAAAACTATTTTAAAAGATTCTCTTATTTTAAAACCTATTGATTCACTTGTACTAAAACCAAAAGATTCAATAAAAAAACCTAAAGAAACTCTTGAAGGAATTATAGAACACAGTGCCGATAGTTTAATTAGACAGGATATGTTAAATAATAAAATTATTTTATTTAAAAATGCCCATATTAAATATAAAGATATTGATTTAACAGCTGGTTACATTGAAATTGATAATAATAAAAATGCTGTTTTAGCCAAAGGCGTTATAGATAGTATTGGTAACTATTCCCAGCTACCTGTTTTTAAACAAGGAAATCAAGAATCTACACAAGATACCATCATTTTTAATTTTAAAAGTGAAAAAGCAAAAATTTGGAATTTAAGAACAGAGCAACAAGGAATTATTATTTTAGGTGAAGTAAGTAAAAAACATAACGATTCGGTTATTTTTATTGAAAACATTAGACTTACAACCTCCGATAAAGAAAAGCCTGATTACTATATTAAAATTCCTAAAGCTAAATTTATTAAAGATAAAAAACTAGTGGCTGGTTCAAGTCAATTAGTTATTGCTGATGTTCCAACTCCAATTGTATTGCCTTTTGCATACATTCCATTAACAAAAGGTAGTACCTCAGGTTTTTTAATGCCAACTTGGGGAGATAATAGCAGACAAGGATATTTTTTACAAAATGGAGGTTATTATTTTGTACTAAATGACAATTTTGACTTAGCTCTATTAGGAGATATTTATACGAATGGAAGTTGGGGATTACGAGCTGAATCTAATTATGCTAAACGTTATAAATTTTCTGGAAATTTTAATTTTCGTTACGAAAACCTAATAAACAGTTTAAAAGGTTTTGATGATTATTCAAAAGCAACAAATTACAATATAAGATGGAGCCATGCGCAAGATTCTAAAGGAAGTCCAAATTCAAGATTCTCGGCTTCTGTAAACTTAGGAAGTAGTCAATATTACAAGCAATCTAATAATGAATACAACACCAATTCATTTTTAAATAACGATTTGAGTTCCTCTGTTTCATTTTATAAAAAGTTTGTTGGAACGCCGTTTAACATGTCATTATCTACAACACATTCTCAAAATACAAATACGGAAGTAATAAATATGACTTTGCCAGCTTTTCAATTAAATATGGATAGAATATATCCTTTTACTGGTAAAAATGGAGTTAAAAAAAATGCCTTACAAAAAACAGGTTTAACTTATACCTTAAAAGGTGATAATAGAATTGTAACTAGTGATAAATTCTTTTTTAAAAAACAAATGTTTGATGAAGCAAAATCTGGTATTCAGCACAATGCATCATTAAACACAAATATGAAAGCATTAAAATATTTTACAATTTCCCCTAGTTTAAATTATAAAGAAGTTTGGTATTTTGATAGGTTAAAAAAGGAATTTGATGCTATCCAAAATGCGGTAGTTACTGATACAATTAGTAGTTTTAGCACATTTAGAGAATACTCAACAGCTGTTTCATTAGGTACAACATTTTACGGAATGTTTAAATTTAAAAAAGGAAATATTGAAGCGATTCGCCATGTTGTAAGACCAAGTGTATCTTATAGTTACCGACCAGATTTCAGTTCTTACAATGAAGAATACACAGGAAACACAACAGATCCTAATGCTATTGTAGAATACTCCCCTTTTTCAAATGGAATATATGGTGGGCCTGGCACTGGTCTCTCAAATAGTTTAAATTTTACCCTTAATAATAATTTAGAAGCAAAACTAAGAAAAAAAGATTCCACTGAAACTGAAGCAAAAAAAATTATCCTTTTAAATAATTTAAATTTCTCCTCTAGTTACAATATGGCCGCTGACTCTTTAAAATGGAGTCCGGTTGGAGTAAATGCAGGAACAAAACTTTTTAATGATAAACTTGGCCTAAATGTTAGAGCAACATTAGATCCTTATGGCTTAGACTCTAATGGAAAAAAAATAAACACTTTTAATATTAATAATGGAGGAAGTTTATTTAGACTTACAAATGCCGGAGTTACAATGGATTATTCGCTTTCAAGTAAAAAAAATGAAAAAGAAAAATCTGCAAAAGAAAAAAATGCTGATGCAAATAATTCTGACGGAATATTTGGTGAAAATTTAACTGCAAGTAACCAACAAATTAACGATGAAAAAAGTTCTGAAGATACCGAAGTAACTAAATTGTATCAATCGAATATTCCCTGGACTCTAAAATTAGCATACTCTTTAAATTATTCAAATACGAATAGACAAAATGAAATTTCATCTAATTCATTAATGTTTTCAGGTGATATTGAATTAACTCCAAAATGGGGAGTTGGTTTCTCTTCAGGTTACGATATTAAAAGTCAGGGATTTACATATACTCAATTAAGATTCTCTAGAGATCTTGACAGCTGGAAATTAAATTTCAACTGGGTACCTTTTGGAGATAGACAAACTTATTATTTCTTTATTGGAGTTAAATCTTCTATGCTTAGTGATTTAAAATACGATAAAAGACAAGTTCCAGATAAACAATTATTTTAACCTATTTTTTATGAAAAAAATTATTATTACTTCAAAAGCTCCGGCTCCAATAGGGCCTTACAATCAAGCGATATTAAGTGGCAATACTCTGTACACTTCTGGTCAAATAGCAATAAACCCATTAACTGGTGAACTGGTTCTAGATACCATTGAAATTGAAACCAAACAGGTTATGGAAAATATGAAAGCTGTTTTAGAAGAAGCTAATATGACTTTTGAAAATGTAGTAAAATCAACTATATTTATAACAAATATGAATGATTTCTCAAAAATAAATACTATTTATGGAAGCTATTTTAATAGCGAAACTGCTCCCGCTCGAGAAACAGTTGAAGTTGCAAACTTACCAAAATTTGTGAATGTAGAAATTTCTATGATTGCAATTAAATAGACTTAATTAAAAGTTCAGCAGTTGCCGGATTTGTTGCTAAAGGCACATCATGCACATCACACAAACGCATTAACATTGCAATATCTGGTTCATGAGGATGCATTCCTAAAGGGTCTCTAAAAAAGAAAACCATGTCCGTTTTCCCTTCAGCAACACGGGCAGCAATTTGAGCATCACCTCCAAACGGTCCTGATAGAAATTTTTCAACCACAAATCCAGCCTTTTCAGCATTTTTTCCAGTAGTTCCTGTTGAAATTAATGTTATTTTTTTTGCTTGTAAAACAGCTTTAAAATCCATTAAAAATTGAACCATTTCCGTTTTTTTACCATCATGTGCTATAATTGCAATTTCCATATTTCTCTATTTTTTTATTTGGTGTAAAAATAATCTTTATTTATCATTTAAAGTGATGCAGAATATTCAATTAAATCAACTATTTTATTTGCATAACCAAACTCATTATCATACCAAGAAATTATTTTAAAAAAGTTTTGATTTAGTTCTAACCCTGCAGAAGCATCAAATACTGATGTTCTAGGTTCTGAAACAAAATCTTGCGACACCACTTGATCTTCCGTGTACCCTAATATCCCATTTAGTTCATTTTCAGACGCATATTTCATTGCCTTTTTTATGGCATTATAACTAGTCGATTTTTCTAATCTAACTGTTAAATCTATTAGTGAAACATCTACTATTGGAACTCTAACCGCCATGGCTAATATTTTACCCTCCATTTCAGGTATTATTTTAGACAATGCTTCTGAAGCACTTGTAGAAGTAGGAATCATATTATTTAACGCTGCTCTTCCCCTTCTCCAGTTTTTAGAAGGTCCATCTACTGCATTTTGACTTGATGTTGTTGAATGAACTGTTGTAACCAAACCTTCAATAACTCCAAAATTTTCATGTAAAACTTTTACAATTGGTGCCAAACAATTAGTTGTACATGAAGCATTAGAAAATATTAGTTGATTTTTAGTTAATTGGGTATTATTTACGCCCATTACAAACATTGGAGCATCTTTAGAAGGTGCTGAAATAACAACTTTTTTAGCTCCTCCTTTTAAGTGTAAAGCGGCACAATTATTATCTGTAAAATAACCAGTAGATTCAATTACAAAATCTACATCTAATTGATCCCACTTTATTTTTTCTGGTTTTTTTTCAGAAGTAATTCTAATTGCTTTTCCATTAACAATTAACAAATCTTCATCTACTTCTATGGTGCCATTAAAACGACCATGAACAGAATCATACTTTAATAAATATGCCAAATGATTTATATCTAATAAATCATTAATTGCAACAACCTCTATATTTTCTCGATTTAAAATAGTTCTTAAAGCAAATCGACCAATTCTTCCAAATCCATTTATTCCTACCTTAATCATAAGTCTTTTTCCCATTTACCTATTTAATTTAAATAGCAAATTATTATAGTTAAATAGACATAATTTCGCTTACTCTTAATAATTCTTTATTGATACTATGATGCCCTTTTACAGCATTATCCAAACCAGTTGTCTTAATTTTATTATCAACTAAACCAACCATTAAATTTGTTTTTCCATCCATCAATAACTCTACAGCTCTAACACCCAATCTTGTTGCTAAAACTCTATCAAAACAACTTGGAGAGCCTCCTCTTTGCATGTGTCCCAAAACAGAAACTCTAACTTCATATTGTGGTAAATTTTCTTCAACATAATCAGCCAATTCAAAAACATTTTTACCAATTTTATCACCTTCTGAAACTACAACAATACTAGATGATTTACCTGATCTTTTAGATCTTTTTAGTGATTCTAATAAACGTTCTAAACCTAAATCTTCTTCAGGAATTAAAATTTCTTCAGCTCCAGCACCAACACCCGCATTTAACGCAATAAAACCAGCATCTCTCCCCATAACTTCAACAAAAAAGAGTCTATTATGTGAACTAGCAGTATCTCTAATTTTATCAATTACCTCAACAACTGTATTTAATGCAGTATCGTATCCTATTGTATAATCTGTTCCAAAAATATCGTTATCAATAGTTCCGGGAACCCCAATACAAGGAAAATTAAATTCTTCGTTGAACACCATTCCTCCTGTAAATGTTCCATCACCACCAATTAATATAAGTCCTTCTATTCCTTCTTCTTTTATTTTTTCATAAGCTTTCTCTCTCCCTTCCTTTGTTCTAAAATCATTTGATCTAGCAGATTTTAAAATTGTACCTCCTCTATTAATAATATCACTAACGTGGCGGGCAGATAATGCTTTAAAATCTCCTTCAATTAACCCTTGGTATCCTCTATAAATACCAACGCATTCAATATTATAATATGCACAAGCTCTAGCAACAGCGCGAATTGCAGCGTTCATTCCTGGCGCATCTCCACCAGAAGTTAATACTCCTATTTTTGTAATTTTTTTTCCCATAAGTTAACTTCAAAAGTAAAATTAAATTTTGAATGAAAATTAAATTTAATTAGTTTTTTTAATCCGTTTAAAATGATAAATTTTTAACCCCTAACATTCTTATATAAAGCAGCTTACCATAAATTTATTGGATAAACTCCAGTATCTTTTAATTTTTGTATTTCAGAAGTTACGTATTCTTTATCTTGTTTGTAGGTTACTCCAAACCAACGAGCATCCGATTTTAAAACTTCCATTGTAGCTAATTTATTAACAATACAATGATTTACAACTAAAGGAATAAAAAATTCAGCTTTTGCTTCTTTATAATTTTTTTCTAAAAATTCTTCAAATAAAGATTCTGATATTTCAAAATATCTTGGCGTAAACCCAAAAAAGTTCATAGCAACAATAGTTTTTTCTGAAATTGGTTTTAAAGTACCATTATCATCTTTAAACTTTAATTCTCCATTCACTTTTTCTATATGTGTACGTTCAACAATTCCAGTTAAAAAATCGTTTTCATCAACACTGCATTCTCCTCTAGAAACAAATCCATAATCGGAAATTGTGTTTTCCAACACATAACCCATCATATTAAAATTTGTTGAATTCTTATCCGTTTTATTCAAAGCTTCTGCAATTCCTTCAAAGGCTGCTCTTCCATAAAAATCATCTGCATTAATAACTGCAAAATTTTCCGAAACCGCATTTTTTGCCATTAGAAGTGCGTGACCTGTTCCCCAGGGTTTTTCTCTATTATTGACTTTATATTTTTTTGGAATACTATCTATTTCTTGAAAAACGTATTCAACGTCAATCTTTCCTTCTAATTTTGGATTAAAAAAAGCTTTAAAATCTTCTTCAATACTTTTTCTAATTATGAAGACTACTTTTCCAAAACCTGCTTGAATTGCATCATAAATTGAAAAGTCTAAAATTGTATCCCCTTGTTCGGAAAAAGTGTCTAGTTGTTTTAATCCACCATATCTACTTCCTACACCTGCAGCTAAAATTACCAATGTGGGTTTATTCATTTTTTTTGATTTTATTATTAATTAAATTATTTGATTTAATAAGCTTCTCTTCGGTATCTACTATATTAACAGAATCGATTACTTTTTTCTTTTTTAGACCTAGCTTTTCTAAAAGTTCTCTACTATTATCAAAATCTATTTGATAATTTAAACCTATACCCTGCGTGTAACCTTCTTCTTCTTCAGTATATTGAATCTCATTTTGGCGATTAAAAAAGGATGATTTCAAGGTTCCTTCTTCGTTTAATAAAATATCAACATTTACTTCTCCAATAACACTAGTTTGATCTTTTGACCCAATTGGAACACCTACTTTTCCGTTTATTATAATACGTTCATTTATTTGATAATCTAGTGCAAAACCTAATTGATCATCAATATTTAAGTTATCAATTCTATTTTTTTCGCCAAATGTATAAACAGGTTTTAATTTAAACTTCGTATTTCCTCTATTAATAATATTATCAAAAGCGTTAGAAAGCAAATCGGATGTTGTACCATAAACTAATCCACTACTATTAACACTTAAATCACTTTCATTATAAAAACTTCCAGTGGCAAGTAATGCCATAAAATGAATTGTTTTACTATTTGTATCGTTGTTATTTAATCTAAATGCCAACTCAGATGCTACGGTTGAACTTGAATTTGGAATTTCAATATCAAACGCTCGTTGAGAATTAAACAATTCTCCAGAAAAACGCGTAATCAAATCAATTGGTATTTTTCTATTTGTTGTAATATTTTCCAATAATGATTTTGGATTTGCAGATACTCTATAAACCGCTTCAATATTTATATCTGCTGAAAAAGGATCTCCACTCCAAGATATGCTACCTCCTTTTTTTACTATAAATGGTTTATTTATAATTCCTCCATATTTAAAATTATAAATTCCATTATCTACAATAAAATCCCCATACATATCAAACTTATCTTTTGTATCCAGCTCTAATTGCATGTTTCCTGTACCACTTCCTTTTAAATAACTTCCAGTTGCTTTATCTAAAACCATTTCTACAACCGCATCTTTAGTTACTTCAATATTAAAATTTAGTGAAAGTCCTTTTAGTTTTTCAGAGATTAGCTCTTTTCTTGATTTTGTATTCTCTACTATTTTTGATGTACTTACAAACCTAATTAATTGAGAAGATTCTACTGTTTTTACATCGCTAATTGGAATTACAAAACGGGTACCTTTATTTGTTTTACCAACAACATCTATTACTAATTTATCGGTTGGACCTTTTATTGTTGCATTACCACCAATAAAACCGGTTCCATAATATAAAGCGGTTTCTTTTTCTTCTGTATTTAGAACTAATAAATTTTTTGTAGCCAATGCTAAATCCAACTTCCAATTATCAAAATATTTATGTGAAATAGAACCACTTAATCTTCCTTTTGTTTTATGTAAAGTATCTTTAAGTAAAAAATCGTCAAAATTAAAAGTTTGATCATTTAATAGCACAACACTTGTACCATCAAAATCATAATCAACATTTAAATATGGTAAAGAAAGCCCTGCTTCATCTAAATACAATTCTCCTGTCATTGTAGGATTATTTAAGAAGCCCGTTAAATTTACATTTCCATAGGCAAAACCTCTAATATTAGTTAAAACGTCTTTTCCTAACGGACTAAATGCATCAAGTTTAAACTTTTCAAAATCTACTATTACATCTACAATAGGATCTTTTGGTGTAAAGTCCAGCCCACCTTTGGCAGATAAATTAATAGCTCCATTACTTTTTAATGAAATATCAACCCCATAATTTTTTACTGAATTTAAACCTTCTATATTTATTTTTAAATCTCCTTGATACGAATTATTTACATAAAAATTTGAGATTAACAACTTTGCTTCTGGTTTAATCTGTTTATTAAATTGATTGTAGTTTAAAGTCCCATTAATAATCCCTTTTAATTTTAAGCTGTCAATTTCGGGTGTAATACTTGAAAGTTTTACGTTTTTAAAATTTATAAAAAGATCTTTTGAAATCGTATCCTTTAGGGTTCCATAAAATTCAATTTGCTCATTTTTTGAAGCTATTAAAAATGGATTTACGCTGTAAATTTTAGTAGCATTATCATAAACTACTTTATTTTGTAAATTATCTTTAGGGTTAATTGTCCACTTATTATCTTTAAAGGTAAAATTAGATTTTTGTAAACCAAATACTGATTGATTATCTTTATTAAACGTATGGTAAAATGATAAATCAAACTTTTCTGTTTTATCTTTCCCTCCATCAAATTCTGTTCTAAAATATAGCGTATCACTAAGTGTAATGTTTACCAAATGAAGTTTAGAAATGTCGTAATATTTAGAATTAACCTCATCAATAGTTAATTGAGTATTAAATAATGGGTTTTTGTTATCTATTTGAAGGTTTAATTCATTTATTATATTCGAATAAACCTCCAATTTTGGAGATTTAATATTTAATTTAAATAAATTATCATTTGAACTAATGGTTCCTTTTATAGTAGTTGTTGGGGTTAAAATAACTTCAGGATAAAAAATTTCAACAATTTTATTATAAACATTAAATTTAAAATCCAAGTTTTGATTTGGTGCAACCTTATAAGGTTTGTAATTAGAATAAATACTATTAATTGAATTTAAAGTTAAACTACCCAACTCCTTAAACTTAAAGTTTCCAATAATTCTACCTGTCAAAATTTCTGGAGAATTAATTGTAATGGTTCTAATGCTATCGGTAAAAGAAGAGACTACATTAAAATCTTTGAAAAAATAATTCCCTTTCTGATTTACATACAATGAATTACTAAAGTTTATAGTTCCAACTAAATCATCTATAGAATTCCCTTTTACATTAATAGTTATTTCCCCTTTTATTTTGGATATGCTATCTCGTTTAAAAAGGTTTATTGTATTTAAATCGCAATAATCAACAGTTGTTTTAAAATCAAATGAATAAATATCTCTGGAAAAATCAGCTAATCCGTTAAAATTAAGTTTTATATTATCATCATTTACTTCCATTTCACCATCAAAATGCTTGTTTTTAACAACACCATTTAATTTAATATTTCTATAAGTATAATTTTTATATTGATGCTTGGTTACTTTTCCTTTTATTGAAGTATTTAAATTTTCCAAAGTAAATCCTTTACCATTAATAGCAGCTTCCATAGATAGTTTTCCAACTAAACTATCTTTCATAATTTCGCCCAATTTAAAGTCAACAACTTTAATATGCCCAACATAAGTAGCGTTATCAATGTCATCTATATTGGTTAATACTAGCTCAGAAATTGTAGTTCCTAAATCTGT
>TARA_R110001583_G_scaffold50577_9_pt1 | contig 16144 bp, 15 predicted proteins | sample TARA_R110001583 | Tara Oceans TARA_R110001583 (sample SAMEA4398432) | marine metagenome | biome: Polar Biome; feature: [MES] marine water layer (ENVO:01000295) within the mesopelagic zone...; material: water (ENVO:00002006), including particulate matter (ENVO:01000060) such as...... | reverse complement strand
ACTGACTGAATAAATTTTCAATTTGCATGACTGTTAAAATTAGAAGCGTTAACAATCAATAATATATAGTTTTAAATGGAAGAAAATACCTCAATTGACATTAGTGCCGTAAATGAGAAAATTGCTCAAGAAAGTGCTTTTATCGATTTATTGATGCTTGAAATGAATAAAGTAATCGTTGGCCAGAAATATATGGTCGAAAGATTATTAATAGGTCTTTTAGGACAAGGACATATTTTGTTGGAAGGTGTTCCTGGTTTAGCAAAAACACTAGCGATAAATACACTTTCAAAAGCAGTAAAAGGAAGTTTTAGTAGAATTCAGTTCACGCCAGATCTTTTGCCTGCCGATGTTGTAGGAACAATGATTTATAACATGAAGCTGAACGACTTCTCTATAAAGAAAGGTCCTATTTTTGCTAATTTTGTATTAGCCGATGAGATAAACCGTGCTCCCGCAAAAGTGCAGTCCGCTCTTTTAGAAGCTATGCAGGAAAAGCAAGTAACCATTGGTGATGAAACTTTTATTTTGGACAAGCCCTTTTTAGTAATGGCTACACAAAACCCTGTAGAGCAAGAAGGAACGTATCCACTTCCTGAAGCGCAAGTTGACCGTTTTATGTTGAAAACAGTTATCGATTATCCGAAAATTAATGAGGAACAATTGATTATGCGTCAAAATTTATTAGGAAACTATGAAACGGTAAATGCTGTTGTATCCATAGAACAAATATTAAGTGCGCAAAAGGCTGTTCGTGAAGTATATATGGACGAGAAAATAGAAAAGTATATTCTTGATCTTGTTTTTGCAACTAGATATCCTGAAAAATATAACCTAGAAAGCTTAAAACCTCTTATAAGTTTTGGAGCTTCGCCAAGGGGAAGTATTAACTTAGGCATTGCTGCTAAATGTTATGCTTTTATTAAAAGAAGAGGATATGTAGTGCCAGAAGATGTGCGTGCCATTGTACATGATGTACTTAGACATAGAATTGGAATTACTTACGAAGCTGAAGCCGAAAATATCACATCTGTAGATATTATCAATAAAATCGTAAACGAGATTGAAGTACCATAAAGTTAGTTTCTAGTAATCAGTTCGCGATTGGCTTATTAAACCCAATGGCATAGTACTCAATGCTGATTCCTGATTAATTAACTACTGTTTGAAAAACAAAATGGATACCAAAGAGCTACTCAAAAAAGTACGAAAAATAGAAATTAAGACGAGGCGTCTTTCTGACCATATATTTGGTGGGGAATATCACTCCACTTTTAAGGGTAGGGGTATGACGTTTAGTGAAGTACGACAGTATCAGTTTGGTGACGATGTTAGAAATATTGATTGGAACGTTACAGCTCGCTATAACGAACCTTATATAAAAGTTTTTGAAGAAGAACGAGAACTCACAATGATGCTCATGGTAGATATTAGTGGTTCTGAACTTTTTGGAACTACGAATCAATTTAAGAATGACTTTATTACCGAAATAACTGCCACGTTAGCTTTTAGTGCACTTCAAAACAATGATAAAGTAGGTCTTATATTGTTCTCTGATCAGATAGAACTTTATATTCCACCCAAAAAAGGTAAAACCCACGCTTTACGCATTATAAGAGAATTGTTAGAATTTAAGCCAAAAAGCAATAATACAGATATTGCTCAAGCCTTAAAATTCTTAAGCAGTGTAATGAAAAAGAAAGCAATTGTATTTGTGCTATCAGATTTCATTGATGATGGTTATGAAAAAACATTGAAAATTACGGGCAGCAAACACGACCTAACCGGCATACGGGTTTACGATGAACGCGAAGAATCAATACCTAATTTGGGTATGGTACAATTAGAAGATGCTGAAACTGGTAAATTACGATTAGTAAACACTCAATCTAAAAAAGTGCGTAACGCTTATGCTGAATTTAATAGAGAACGTGTTACCTATTTTAAAGAATCATTCACTAAATCTGGCTGCGGAGTATTAGATTGTAGGGTTGATGAAAGTTATGTGAAAAAGTTATTGGGTTATTTTAAAAGAAGAGGTTGATACGAATGATTAATAACAAGAGAATAATTAAAAAAGGCATTTCGGAACTAAAACGAAGCATGCCTATGTTCGTGTTTCTGCTATTTATCATTCAAATATCTGCCCAAAATAATCCAACTATAAGTACCGAAATAGACACTACCAACATTAAAATTGGCGAACAAGTAAAGTGGACAGTTACAGTCAATATTGACTCTACCTCTCAGGTGATTTTTCCGGAAGGACAAACATTTTCTCCATTAGAAACCGTCGAAGCTTTCGCAACGGATACTACTAGAAAAAAGGACCGATTAACATTACAGAAAATATACGCACTTACCCAGTTCGATTCAGGTGCCTATAAATTACCATCTCAACGAATTGAAATTAATGGAACCGGGTTCATGACCGATTCTATGTTGATTAATGTAGCTACAATTCCTGTAGACACCTTAAATCAAAAGATGTATGATATTAAGCCACTAATTAATGTCGAGAAAAGTAACGTAGAATTTTGGAAATATTTAATTATAGGTATTTTAATTCTTCTAATACTTGGCGGACTTTTTTATTGGTTCGTTTTACGGAAAAAGCCATTGACCGAAGAAGAGAAGGTAGCCCTTTTACCTCCTTATGATAGAGCTCTTCTGGAATTAAAACGTTTAGAGAATTCCAAATATCTTATACAAGATGAGTATAAACAATATTACTCAGAACTTACTTCCATCGTGCGTTCCTATTTAGAGGAAGATGCACATGTAACCGCATTAGAAAGCACAACTGGTCAGCTAATTGAAAAATTAGAATTATTGAAAGATGCTGGTGAATTAAAGCTGGATGATGATACGATAAAGCAATTTAAACAAATTCTACAGACTGCAGATTTAGTAAAATTTGCAAAGAACAAACCTTCAACATCGGTTGCTGAACAAGACAGAAAATTGGTTGAACAAATTGTTGAAAAAACGCATGAAGCACTTCCTGAGCCTACGGAAGATGAATTGATTGAACAAGTTGAATATCAAGAAGAGCTTGAACGCAAACAGAAAAAGAAGAAGATAGTTATCGGTATAGCTTCTTTGGTCGCCATAATTTTAATAGGAACCACAATCGCAGGTGTTAAACTTGGTTTTGGTTATCTAAAAGATTCTGTTTTTGGGCACCCAACAAAAGAATTGTTAGAAGGTGAATGGGTTCGTAGTACATATGGTTTTCCTCCTATTCAGGTAGAAACACCTCAGGTAATGGCTCGCCAAGAAGTAAAGCTACCTTCAGAAGCAAAGGCTGCTATTGCAGATATTCAGGCATTTGGATACACAAGCCCTATTGGACTTTTTACAGTTGGTGCTACTTCAATTACACTAAACCAACAAGATGCTGAACCAGATTTTGAAAAAACAATTGATCAAATATTGTCCAATTTCGAAGGTCTCGGCGCAAAAAATATAATAACAAAACAAGAAGAATTTTACACGGTTAGCGGAGTAAAAGGATTGAAAGTATTTGGAAGAGGTGAGTTTCTAATACCAGAATCTAAAGAATTAATTGATGGAGAATATACCGTTTTACTTTTTGGCGGTAAAGGTTTTCAACAATACGTTATTCTTACGTGGCTAGAAGATGACACATACGCCCAAGAAATAGTTGACCGAATTTTGGCATCGGTAGAAGTTAAAACAGAATCATAAATGTTCGAGAATATATCATTTGCAAATCCTGATTTCTTTTGGCTGTTTTTAGCACTGCCATTAGCCATCGTGTGGTATATCTTTAAACAAAAAGATGAAACTGCATCGTTAAGAATTTCTAGTTTAAAAGGATTTAGCTACAATAGTATTTTACCAAAACTTAAACCTGGACTTTTCATATTAAGACTATTAGCGCTTAGTGCTATAATTGTTGCGATGGCAAGACCGCAAACAGAAGATATCTCAACCAGAACCAAAACAACAAAAGGTATAGATATCGTTATGGCTATTGATGTGTCTTCAAGTATGCTCGCACGCGACCTTAAACCAAATAGACTATCTGCACTTAAAGATGTAGCGGCAGATTTTATCAAAAAAAGACCGAATGACCGAATCGGATTAGTGGTATATGCCGGTGAAGGGTATACGAAGACTCCTGTTACTACCGATAAATCTATTGTTCTCAATGCCCTAGCTGAAATCACCTACGGACAACTAGAGGATGGGACGGCTATTGGGATGGGATTAGCCACTTCAGTGAACCGATTGAAGGAAAGTACCGCGAAAAGCAAAATCATCATCTTGTTAACCGATGGTGTAAACAATTCAGGTTTCATTGAACCACAAACCGCTGCAGACTTAGCCATTGAATTTGGTATTAAAACCTATACTATTGGGTTGGGAACAAATGGAAATGCCCTTTCACCGATTTCATATAACGCAGATGGCTCATACAGGTATGGTATGCGCCAAGTTGAAATTGATGAAGAATTATTAAAGGATATTGCACAAGCTACGGGCGGCAGATATTTTAGAGCCACCGATAATGAGTCATTAGAGGAAATCTATGACGAAATTAATAAGTTGGAAAAGACAGAGATTGAAGAATTCAAGTATTATCGCTACGAAGAAAAATTTAGACCATGGGTTATATTGGCCGGGGCGCTCTTATTACTAGAATGGATTTTAAGAAACACGCTATTTAGAAGTTTTGTATAATATGGTACAGTTAGACGATAAAATATATTTCTACTTGCTCATTATCATTCCGGTGATAGTGGTACTGTTCCTATTGGTGTTGGTTTGGAAAAAAAGAACACAAAAGAAATTTGCAAATACTGACCTATTAAAAAGATTAACTCCTAATCGTTCTTCTAATAAAAGTACTATAAAACTTATTGTATTAATTCTTGGTTTTGCTTTATTGATTGTTGGTCTTGTAAACCCTAAAATAGGTACAAAATTAGAAACAGTAAAACGAGAAGGTGTAGATATCGTTTTTGCAGTTGATGTTTCTAAAAGTATGTTGGCAGAAGACATTGCGCCTAATAGATTGGAAAAAGCAAAACGATTGGTTTCAGAAATTATAAATCAATTAGCGAGTGACCGAATTGGTATCATCGCATATGCAGGGCAAGCTTATCCACAATTACCGATAACCACAGATTACGGTGCTGCTAAAATGTTCTTGCAGAGCATGAATACAGATATGCTTACCTCACAAGGTACCGCAATAGACCAAGCAATTGAACTTGCAACTACATATTATGATGATGCTGAACAGACCAATCGTGTTTTATTCATCATTTCTGATGGTGAAGATCATTCTGAAGGATCGACATTAGATGCCGTTGAAGATGCCGTTGACGAAGGTATCATTATATACACCATAGGTGTTGGTAAAGAAAAAGGTGCTCCAATACCGATTAAAAGGAACGGGATTTTAGAAAGCTTAAAGAAAGATAATCAAGGTGAAACGGTTATTACAAGATTAAATGAGTCTGTTCTTGTTGATATTGCGAATGAAGGCAATGGTAAGTATATTGACGGCTCAAATACAGATACTGCTGTAGAATTTATTAAAGATGAATTGTTACAAATGGATAAAAAGGAATTTGAGGCCAAACAATTCGCAGAGTACAAAGACCAGTTTCAATGGTTTATTGGAGCAGCATTGTTGCTTCTCTTTTTAGATATTTTTATCTTGGACCGGAAGACCAAATGGTTAAAGAATCTTAATTTGTTCAATGAGAAAAGACATGAATAAAATAGTCATAGCATTTTTATTAGTTTTCGTTTGCTTGTCTTCTTTTGCACAAGAAGATGACGAGAAAGAAAAGGAAAAGGCTTTAAGGTCTTCGACCAACCTAACTTGGGATGGCAATAAGGCATTGTCAGAAGACGATTTCATTGCTGCAGAAGTAGATTACAGAAAAGCAATAGCCAAAAGTTCTGATAATAGCGTTGCCCCTTACAATTTGGGTAATGCATATTATGCCAATGAAACATACAATGAAGCTTTTGGCAGATTTAAAGAAGCCGGCGAAGCATCCATATCAAAAGAAGATAAGCATAAGGCCTACCATAACATGGGCAATGTATTTATGAAGCGTAAAGATTACGCTAAAGCAGTAGAGGCATATAAGGAGGCTTTAAGAAATGACCCCTCTGATGAAGAAACAAGATATAATCTTGCCTTGGCAAAAGAACTCTTGAAAAAAGACGAAGAAGAGAAAAAACAAAACCAAGACGATAAGGACAAGGACAAAGAGAACAAGGACGAAAATAAAGACCAAGATAAAAAGGACGAAGGAGAGAACGAGGACAAAAAAGATAAAGGCGACGAAGGTGATAAGGGAGATGAAGGTGACCAGAATGAAGAGAAAAAAGACGAGAACAAGGAAGGTGAAGGGGATAATAAACAAGATCAAAAGAAAAAACCTGAGCAAGGTGACAATCAACAAGAACAGCAGCAACCTAGACCCAATCAACTTTCAAAACAACAAGTTGAAAATCTATTAAGAGCTATGCAAAATGCAGAGAAAAAAGTTCAAGACAAGATAGATGCTAAAAAAGTAAAAGGTGCTAAGATTAAAAACGAAAAGGATTGGTAGATTTTAAAGCCATAACTAAGCTATCGTTAATACTAACGGTATTTCTATCATCATTTTTGATGATGGCCCAAGATAATAATGGGGTAACTTTTGAAATGAAGCTAAGCAAACCAAAGCTTGGTCTAAATGAACGGTTACGGGTAGACTTTGTTATGAACCGCGATGGCGATAATTTTAATCCACCAGATTTCGCTGGTTTTAAGGTAATTATGGGACCATCCCAGTCGATTAGCTCTTCATGGATTAACGGTGTTAGAAGTTATTCTAAATCTTACTCCTATACACTTTCACCAACTTCAAAAGGAAAATTTATAATAAAACAAGCCACAATAGTCATTGGCGGCGAAACCTATAAATCGCTCGCAAGCGAAGTTGAGGTAACTGCAGCCGTAGACAAACCAAGTGATCAAATGACTGCAGATGATGTAGCTGATGAGAATCTACATTTGGTTGCAGAAATTTCTAAGACTAACCCGTATTTAAACGAGGCTATTACAGTCATCTATAAACTATATGTGAGTCCGAATATTAGTGTATCAAATTATCAACCTTTAGATAACCCTACTTATAATAATTTCTGGAGTCAAGATATTAAAGTATCAGCCTTAAGTGCCCAAAATGGAACTTATAAAGGCAAGCCTTATCGCTATGTTACCCTAAAACGAGTAGTTCTCTATCCTCAGAAATCTGGAGAATTGAATATAGAACCACTATCTCTTGAAGTAACAGTAGATGTACCTACCGGAAGACGAGACTTTTTTGGGGGTCGTGTATATGCCCAAACTAACAAAACAGTTTCCGCAGGTAATAGAACTATCAATGTAAAAGCATTACCATTGGCTAACCAACCCGCTAATTTTAGTGGAGCTGTAGGCGATTTTGATTTTGTAGTTACGACCAGTAAGAAAAGTTTAAATGCAACTGAATCTTTACAAGCAACAATTGAAGTAAATGGTAAAGGAAACCTTAAACTCTTTAAGCTACCTGAACTTGAATTACCGAGTGCCTTAGAGGTTTATGAACCAGAATTTACAGAAGGGATTAGAACCACACTTGCGGGCATGCAAGGCAAGATTAGCAATCAATATACTATTGTACCTTCATTTAGAGGTAAATACCCTATTGCTCCTTTAAGTTTCAGCTATTTTAATCCGTCCACAGAAAAATACACAACATTAACATCAGATGAAATTGTTATCAACGTATTAGAGGGTCCACTGAGTGCAAATAGTAATTCAGCAGCTTCTACAAATAACTCAAAGCAATCTGTTATAGCCAGTGAAAATCAGTTTAATTTTATAAAACTGACCCCAAATCTATCGAGCAAATCCATTTCATACTTTTTTGGCTCTACATCATTCTATCTTTGGTTGGTATGTCCTCTTTTATTAATTCCTTTGGCTATTGTATTTAGAAAGAAAAGAGAGGCAATTGCTGGCGATGTTATTGGTAATAAAGTTAGAAGAGCGAATAAATTAGCTAGAAAATATCTTTCTGCAGCTAAAAAAGAGTTAGGCAACAAAGAGTCTTTTTATGTTGCCTTAGAAAGGGCTTTACATAACTATTTAAAGGCAAAATTAAAGATTGAAACTTCTGAATTCAGTAAGGATAAAATAACTGAACTACTGAATAAAAAAGAAATAGAAACAAGTACCATACAAGGTTTTATAGCATTATTAGAAAATTGTGAAGCGGCTAGATATAGTCCATTTTCTGATGTGCAAATGCAGGCCGATTATGAAACGGCAAGCGAGGTAATTTCACAAATGGATAAACAATTATAAGCATGTTCAAAAAGCTAGCTCTATTTTTTAGCCTTTTTACAGTTCTATTGTGCACTGCTCAGAACGAAAGATTGTTCGAACAGGCTACTGATGCATATAATGACGGTGAATACAAAAAAGCTATTGACTTTTATACTGATATTTTGAATAACGGAGAGCACTCAACAGCTGTCTATTTCAACTTAGGCAACTCATATTACAAACTAAACGAAATTGCAGAGAGTATTTATTTCTACGAAAAAGCGTTATTGTTATCACCAAATGATGAAGAAACAAAAATCAATCTGAGCTATGCTCAAAATATGACTTTAGATGCTATAGACGCATTACCCGAGACTAGTTTGTCAAAATTATATAAAAATATAACGGGTAAATTAACTTTCGATCAATGGGCCTATTTTGCCGTAGCTTCAATGTTACTGTTTGTTCTATTATATATTCTTTTTTACTTTTCTAGCTCATCTTCTTTAAAAAGATGGATGTTCATTGGCAGCTTAGTCGCCTTATTCATTTGTATTATAACAATCGTTTTTGCTTTTATACAGCGAAGTGATTTTCAACACTTACAACCGGCTATAATATTCGCCGAAGAAAGCGCCATTAAATCTGAACCAAATGAAAAGAGTCAACAGGTTTTTGTAATACATGCCGGCACCAAAGTGAATGTCTTAGGCCAATTAGATGAATGGCATAAGATAAAACTAGCCGACGGTAAAACAGGTTGGATACAAAAAAATGAATTAAAGTTGTTAAAGGATTTTTAGAAATTTGTTAACAGTATTTAACCTTTTGAATATTATCTTTGCCACACCATTTCGGTGTATGAAACACATAGCACGCATTACTTTATTACTATTATGGCTTTTTGCAATTGCTGCACCAAGCATAATTACGCTATGCGATATTGACAACCCCATAGTCTTGAGCAATCTTAATGAAGAGGAACAGCAAGAGTCTGGAAAAAAATCAATGGGTGAAGAAAAATTTGTTAAAGAGAATTCACTTGATCTCTCTTTAATTGCCATTTACAAAAACTCATTTAATAGTAGCTTTCAAATTATAGATTGTTCTAATCTATCATTAGAAGTTTTATCTCCCCCTCCAAAATATATTTTGTAGTTTCTTTGATTTTCTGATGTTTAATTAGCCGATTCTAAAGTATAAAATTAACTGCTGATTGAACTATTAAAAAATCTAAAGAGACTAACTCCGAACTTATCATTGTGCGAATAATCCCCCGTCCAAAAAAATAGGACAATACTATTTATATCTAAAAATATTTAGATATAAATCTAGGGTCACAGATGATACTTTTTAAGACAGTAAAATCATATGAGTTAAGCATAATAAAACCACTCTTTGGCTTTACCCCTTATACTTAATTAACCAAAACAAATTTCCACTAGAATTTTATATATATCCTTATGAAAGCACATACAAAGGAAACTCAGGCCACGATGACTCCTGATAAAGCATTAAATTTTTTAAAAGACGGTAATCAACGTTTTCAAAACAACTTGAAAGCCAACCGGAACCTTTTAGAACAAGTTAATGATACTAGCGAAGGACAATTTCCATTCGCTACCATTTTAAGCTGTATTGACTCTAGGGTTTCTGCAGAATTAGTTTTTGATCAAGGGTTAGGCGATATTTTCTCCATTCGTATCGCCGGGAATTTTTCTAACGAAGATATTTTGGGCAGTATGGAATTTGGCTGCAAATTAGCCGGTACCAAATTGGTTGTTATTTTAGGCCACACTAGTTGTGGTGCTATAAAAGGTGCATGCGACCATGCTAGATTGGGCAATTTAACAGCCTTAATCAATAAGATAGAGCCAGCAGTAGATGCAGTAACAGAACCAACAGATGAAAGCCAAAGAAATTCAAAAAATCTAGAATTTGTTGACAAAGTTTCTGAGAAAAATGTACTTCTAACAATTGATAATGTCCGTAAAAATAGTCCTGTTCTATCAGAAATGGAAAAAAATGGAGAAATCAAAATAATTGGTGCAATGTATGACATATCAAATGGTGAAGTAATTTTTTATTAATGGTTTGATATTATTATTTTTAAAAAGGTCGGTAACGGTTTCGACCTTTTTAAAATATTAATGTGGAATTAGCCCTACTTTGTAAAAAAATCAAACCATGAACCTAGATACTGTTTTTGAAAACAATGAAAAGTGGATTGCTGAAAAATTAGAAACAAGTCCAGATTATTTCAAAGAGCTTGCTGAAGGTCAAAATCCTGAGCTTTTATATATTGGTTGTTCAGACAGTAGAGTTACAGCAGAAGAAGTAATGGGTGCAAAACCAGGCGAAGTTTTTGTTCATCGTAATATTGCCAATATGGTAATTAGTATTGACCTAAACGTATTATCTGTTGTAAAATATGCCGTAGATTATTTAAAAGTAAAACATATTATTGTTTGTGGACATTATGCATGTGGCGGCGTTAAAGCAGCGATGCAATCTGAGGATTTAGGTGTATTAAACCCTTGGCTACGAAATATACGTGACGTATATCGTCTTCATAGAGAGGAATTAAATGCCATTGAAAACGAAACAAAAAAATATGATAGGTTAGTAGAGTTAAATGTAAAAGAACAATGCGTCAACCTTATTAAAACAGCCGTAGTACAAAAAGCATATCGCGCCCATGGGTTAAAAGTACATGGATGGATATTTGACGTACATACAGGTAAATTAATAGACCTTAAAATAGATTTCGAGGGCTATCTTAAAAACATAATGGAAATCTATCATTTGGATTAACTAAAATTGCTTTGACGAACCACAAATTAGTCGCTTAGCACAAATTTAAATTTTATGAAAAAACTATTCTCAAACTTCAAGGGAGATTTATTTGGCGGTATTACCGCTGGTATTGTGGCTTTGCCTTTGGCATTGGCATTCGGTGTAAGTTCTGGTATGGGACCAAGTGCCGGTTTGTATGGTGCAATTTTTATTAGCTTTTTTGCTGCACTTTTTGGTGGGACTAATACACAGATTTCTGGACCAACTGCACCAATGACAGCAGTTAGTATGGTTGTTATTGCCGGTATTGTGGCAATAAATGATGGTAGTATCGAAAAAGCATTACCTGCTATTTTGGTTGTCTTCTTGTTAGCTGGTTTAATACAAATAGGATTAGGGCTCATAGGAATAGGTAAATATATCCGATACATACCCTACCCTGTTGTATCTGGATTTATGACCGCTATTGGTGTCATAATATTAGTAACCCAAATTCTTCCTGCTATTGGCTATTACCCTAAAGAGGATACGGAATTTGTGAATAAATATAAGCCTATGGCCGAGGAGATAATTTTGGATAATATTCTAAAAGAAGAAGCAGGGGAAGGCATCTTAGTTTTAGAAGATTTTAAAGAAACTATTTCGCGGGCAGAAGGTATTACCGAAGCAGATATGCTTAAAGAAGCACAGACATTGGCAAAATCAGAAGCCTCAGGAGTTGTAGGTGCATTAAAAATTTTACCAAGAGCTTTGAGAAACATTAATTGGTTAGAATTAATTCTTGCGTTAGCCACCATTATTATCATTTATGGATTTAAAAGAATTACAACTACAATACCCAGTGCCTTGGTCGCATTAGTTGTAGTTTCGGGCGTGGCCTATGTTTTTGGCTTAGATTATAGACCTATAGAACAAATACCTAGTGGTTTTCCCGTTCCTAATCTTAAAATATTTACCGAGTTTGAGCTCGGTTCTGTAACTCCCTATATTTTTACCGCGCTTACTTTGGCCCTACTTGGTGCTATTGATTCACTCTTGACTTCTGTAGTAGCAGACAACATGACCAAAACAAAGCACAAACCGAATAAAGAATTAGTTGGGCAAGGAATTGGTAATAGTATTGCCGCAATATTTGGAGGAATTCCAGGTGCAGGTGCGACGATAAGAACCGTAGTAAATATAAATGCAGGTGGTAAAACTAAACTATCTGGTATGGTTGCAGGTGTGTTGTTGTTAATCGTACTATTAGCACTTGGCCCAGTTGCCTCTCAAATTCCTGCTGCGGTTTTAGCCGGTATCTTGGTAACAGTTGGTATTGGGGTAATGGATTATAAAGGTTTAAAGGCAATACCTAGTTTACCAAAAGATATGAGCTTAGGTCCAATAAAATTCAGTTCCGAGGTGGTTATTATGCTGGTTGTATTGGTACTTTCCTCTGTATGGAATTTGGTGTATGCCGTTGGTGTTGGTTTAGTGATAGCTTCATTGATGTTCATGAAAAAAATGGGTGATTTAACAGCAGAACGCTCTGACGTTAAAACCTTAGAAAAGGAAGTGAATTGGCCAGATGAGGTTGCATTCCCAAAAAGTTTACAAGAAGAGGTATTTATCAAGCATTTGAAAGGTCCACTTTTCTTTGGGTCTACAAGTGAGTTTCAACAAATGGCAGACCAAATACCACGAACCGCATCGACCGTTATTATAAGAATGGGCCGCATGCAATACATGGACCAGTCTGGACTATATACTTTGGAAGATGTTTTGATTAGCCTTAGAAAATCTGGTATAAATGTACTATTCGTTGAAGTTCTAAAACAACCAAGGTATATGATGGAACGCGTTGGTGTTATTCCTGATTTAATTCCACAAGAGCATATTTTTGCATCCTTTGATGAATGTCTTACTTGGGTAAAAGCCAATGTAAAAGATAAATTCCCTGCGAACTAAACCATCAAAACCGATAAAAACATATTCTACCTGTTTTAAAAGTTATAAATTTGCGGCTTTAATCAACATTTATGATTGATAAGATAAAGGAACAGATTATTGAAGTGAACTCTTTTACAGCTGATAAATTGGCTGACGTAGAATCGTTCAGAATTAAATATTTAGGCAAGAAAGGAATTTTAAATGACTTTTTTGCCGAGTTCAAGAATGTTCCAAATGAACAGAAGAAAGAATTCGGTCAAACGATAAACGAACTAAAGCAGGCAGCAACTGAAAAAGTAGAGATTTTAAAAGAAACTCTAGAGAACAGCAATGCTGATGAAAAGATGTTCGGGGATTTGTCACGACCAGGAAATCCTATTGAGCTTGGTTCACGCCATCCTATTTCTATCGTGAAGAATCAAATAATCGATATCTTTTCAAGAATAGGTTTTAATGTATCTGAAGGACCTGAAATAGAAGATGATTGGCATAATTTTACTGCATTGAATTTACCAGAATATCACCCAGCACGTGATATGCAGGATACTTTCTTTGTTCAAACTGACCCAGACATTCTATTACGTACCCATACCTCTTCGGTTCAAGTACGATACATGGAAAATAATAAGCCTCCTATTCGAACGATATCTCCTGGTAGAGTCTATAGAAATGAGGCTATTTCAGCGAGATCTCATTGTTTCTTTCATCAAGTAGAAGGATTGTATATTGATAAAGATGTTTCTTTTGCAGACTTAAAACAAACATTGCAGTATTTCACGACCGAACTTTTCGGAAAATCAAAGATTAGACTTAGACCATCCTATTTCCCATTTACCGAACCAAGTGCAGAAGTTGATGTTTATTGGGGTCTAGAAACTGAGACTGATTATAAAATGACTAAAGGAACTGGTTGGTTAGAAATTATGGGTTGTGGTATGGTAGACCCCAATGTTCTTAAAAACTGTGATATTGATCCAGAGGTATATTCTGGTTTTGCTTTTGGTATGGGTATCGATCGTATAGCACTATTACTTCATCAAATTTCAGACATTCGATTGTTAAGCGAAAATGATTTGCGTTTTCTAGAGCAATTTAAAAGTGCTCTTTAATTTAAAGTTGTGAAAAAGGATATTGAAATACCTGTCGTCAAAGATGTTCATGTTGCCATTGTTCGCGAATGGAACGAGGAATTCTTAGACAAGGATTGGAATGCATATATTATCAATAACCGTACGGCGCCAATTGAAATGACCATGGTAGTTTCAAAAGGATATGAAGGTGACCGTAAAACTTCAGTTATGAGACATGCAGTCGGTGTTGTAAAAGCCAAATCGTTTAAAAAAATCGAGGTGGTACAAGAAGATGTACTGGTTTTAAATAATGAATTCTTTGTCACTTTCTATGCTGATAATAAACTGTATGAAAAACGGTTTATTTTTGAAAAAAACAGCGTAAACGAAAATAATCTTAGTACCATTCTACTTATAGAAAAGGATGGAATATTTGCGGAATAAGCAGTACTCAAAATATTCAACGCTACTACCGATTCTTCCTTATTTAAGATTCTAGAGCTTAGAATTAAGCTAAAACCAGTTGCTTTTAACTATTAAAACAGTCGAAAATAATATTTAATTCTCTAATTATCAATTAGTTACTCATCACCTTTCCTTACGATAACAAAACTTTAACTCATTTTAAGAAAATTTAAGTTCTTTTGGTTTGTTTGCTACCGAACTAATCATACCTTTGTTGCTTTAATTCTTGAATTATGAGTAAAGAAGAGATAAAAAATAAGTTAATAGAAGAGCTTGGTGTTCATTTTGAATCTGAGTATGACCTACCACCATTGGCTGCTAGAATATATGCAAACTTAGTTATCACGGAAGAAGACGGACTTACTTTTGAAGATTGTCTTCTTAAAAGAGGTGCTAGCAAAAGTTCAATATCAACATCCCTTAACCTTTTATTGCAAATGGATTTTGTAAAGTATTTTACAAAATCAGGAGACCGTAAACGTTATTTTAAGATTGCTGAAAAAAATACTTTCTTCATCAAAAAGCTAAATCGTTCATTAAATCAACTGGAAAATGAAAGAGAAATGATCGATAAGATTACAGCGTATAATAAGCAGTACCGTCCAGAGAAACATCAAGAAAATAAAAATAAAATAACAGTATATGCCAAGTGTATTTCAGACATGACAACGAGCCTTAAAACAACTATCGAAGAATTAAAAAAACAGCAAAAATAATTTTTTTATCAATTTAGTTCGTTTTTTACCGAACATTCTGAATTAACAAAACCTTAACAAGGCCATATCAATAATCTAATTACAAACAAACATCCATCTAAAATGAAAAAGTTATCAATTATAGCAATTTTAAGTGCTACTCTTCTTTTGAGTTCCTGCTTTGGAACATCAGAAAAACCTGCACAAGGACCTGTTGCTCCACCCCCACCAAGTTTAAAAGTAGGTGAATTGAAAAAACAAGACCTTACCGTTTTTAAAGAATTTTCTACCACTCTTGAAGGAAAACAAAATGTAGAAATATGGCCAAAAGTGGCGGGCTTTGTTCAAAGAGTTTACGTAGATGAGGGTCAAAAAATTAAAAAAGGTCAACTTCTATTTAAATTGGAAACCCAAACTTTAAATCAAGATGCTAATGCTGCAAAAGCTTCCGTAAATGTTGCCCAAGTTGAAGTTGACAAGCTAAGACCGTTAGTTGAAAAAAACATTATCAGTCCTGTTCAGTTAGAGACTGCTAAGGCACAACTTGAGCAGGCTAAGGCTAGCTACCAAAGTGTGGCGTCAAACATAGGCTATTCTAGTATTACAAGTCCTGTTGATGGTTACATTGGTGAAATTCCTTTTAAGATAGGCGCTCTGGTAAGCTCTAGTATGGCGAAGCCATTAACTACTGTTTCTGATGTTAGTGAGGTTCGTGCGTATTTTTCTATGAATGAGAAAGAGCTTTTAAAACTTAAAGAGTCTATGCCAAAAAATGATAAAAACTTTTTGGATATTGAAAAGGCTCCGAGTGTGACCCTAATTATGATAAATGGCGAAGA
>TARA_R110001583_G_scaffold6811_10_pt1 | contig 16147 bp, 15 predicted proteins | sample TARA_R110001583 | Tara Oceans TARA_R110001583 (sample SAMEA4398432) | marine metagenome | biome: Polar Biome; feature: [MES] marine water layer (ENVO:01000295) within the mesopelagic zone...; material: water (ENVO:00002006), including particulate matter (ENVO:01000060) such as...... | reverse complement strand
TCGTTTAATAACGGCAAAAGAATTAAATAAATGTAAAGACACGAAAGCCACCAAACAAGAATCCTCGTTAAGGCTGTTTTATAAAGAGGGAAACGATTCAATTTTAAATGGCGAGATTCCTGAAGATGGTTTGGGCTGTGCAACAGATCTTTTAAGTTGGAAGCAAGCAGAGAACATTTTGTTTAATATATCCTCTTTACAGCAGCCAAGAACAAATCTAATATTACCATATTATAATTCTATAGATATTAAAATTGGCGCCAATATTATTCCGAGCACGGCGGACGTTTTAAAATCTTCAAACAAAAGTCAAGAACAAATAAAGCAATTTAGAACTTTGTTGGCTTTAACTTACCTTAATGCGACCGGAGACATTTCTGCAGAAAAGGTTTTACTAGATAATTCGCTGGTACCCTCCGGCGAAAAATTTGATCTTGCTAACCTATATGATGCCGCCAGCTTTTTTGAATCTGTTTTTTTCGCCATGAACCCGCCCGGGGGGATTTGGGGGCCGACTGACTTTTCAAACAAGATATTAAATTTTTCAACCCCTGCAATTTTAAAACCAACAGCGATAAAACCTTATGCTCCTTATGTTGGTATGTCGTCAATTGGATATCTGCTAGAAAAGACCGATCCCAATACTGGGGTTGTATATCAGTCGCAATATGTAAACGAGACGGACAGTCAGCAAAACGCCGGCGCTGGGTATAAGGACTCTTTTGTTATTTTAGACTCTCAAATAAAATATGGTAAATCTTATGTGTATAAATTAAAACAATTGGTCTCATCTACAGAGATCCAATATTCTTATGGGCAAATAGAATTTATTTTTAGTCCAGACTCTTTCAGTATGGTCAATATTGAGTTTTCTCTTTCTGAGTTGGATTATAACAATAAACTGCAAGAAATCGAAATAGCTAAACAAACCTCTCCTACGTTGGCATTTATTGATATACCTCCAAATCCAACGTGGCTTGAAATTTATCCATATCGCGGAGTTAACAACAAGATATCTTTAGTTTTCAGAGACATATCTTTTTTTGATTTTGTGCAACAAAAAATTATATCTAAAGCGTTTTGGTCTGATGGCTGGGCTTCGGCTAAAAATTATTATATGAAAAATGCAAAAATCGATCCAAATTCGATATCTCCTGAAACTGCGTTCTTTACAGATCAGTATGTGGATAAAATATTAATTTATAGATTGGAGGGCAAAAAACCAACTAAATTAACTGATTTTAATGAAGTACACGAAGTTGTAAATGTTCTAGAAGATGGCCGAATGAAGGTGTTGGAAATAGAACCAAATGTTCAATATTATTTTGCAACAAAATCGGTAACTCTTACTGGCTTGGAGTCATATTTAAGTCAGGTGTACTCTGTACAGGTTGTTGACGACGGCGGCACCATCTTTCCGTTAGTAGAGATCATTGAGCTTGAGGAGCCGCCACCAAGAAGGAAAAAAAGTAAAGAATTTACTTCTGCATTTAGGATTCAGCCAGCCCTGTTGCAACAAGCCCCAAACCCATCTACGAATGATGTTGGGTATTTAACCCCAACAGTTTTTAGTGATTCGGAGGAAACAAGGACGGCTTACAAGGTCAGGGTCACTTCTAAAAAAACTGGCAGGAAGATAGATTTTAATGTTATCTATAAAATTGATAAAAAAACTAATAACAACAATGTCGGACAATTAAATCCAAAAACAGCAACCAAGAAAGATGTCCTCATGTCGTATAAGTATCAAGAGCCGCCCACAGAGGATAAAAAAGCGCTTGGTGAAGATTGTAGTGTCGACAGTGATTGCAAGAGTGAGTCCTGTGAAACGGGAAAGTGTACATCTCAATATAAATCGGCAGGCGGCCCGGGCGCCAAAAAGAACGATTTAAATGTTGGAATGCCGTGCGTTTTTACTGAGGATTGCAAATCGGGGATGATTTGTAAGTCACAAAGGTGCCAACCCGCGCCAACTGCTGCTAATGAACCACCCGCCGCTGGCCCGGGCGCCAAGAAGGGCGATGTTGGTATAATGCCACCAAATAACAAATGTGTTTACAACGAGGATTGTAATTCAAAAAGTTGTATTGGGGATATAGAGGCTCGGTGTGTTAATGGCGGCTGTAAGTGTGTTGACAAATAAATGTAATGAAGTGGATAAGCTTAATAAAAAAATAATAGCGATGGCATGAATAAGTTAAATTGATTTTTAATACTATTTATAATGTTTAGGAGAAATAAATATGAGTAGCTTTTTAGATAACAGCGGCGACATTATACTCGATGCAGTTTTGACAGACATAGGTAGGGCTCGTCTTGCCCGCGGCGACGGATCGTTCAAAATTGTAGCATATTCGTTTGGTGATGACGAAATTAATTATGAATTGTATGATGACAATCTCGCCAGCGGCCAAAAAGATTTAAATATTCTGCAGACCCCTGTTCTAGAAGCGTTCACCGACAGCCGAGCAAGCATGAAGTATAAACTTCTCACCTTGTCTACTAATAATATACTGTACTTGCCGGTGGCAAGAATCAACACAACAAATCAGCCTGTTGGTTTTCCATATGCATCAGTCACAGAAAATCCGGGTACACAAAATCAATTTGTTGTGATTGCAAATGAGGAAACTGCGGATGCATACATAGGTGCAAATGCAGCCGCCCCCAAACAAATTCCGACAGGGTTTGTTGATGGCTCAAGCCCACTCACTGCTGCAAACACCCCCATTATAATTGATCAAGGTTTAGACACTTTGGGAAAAAGTTTTAAGTCCGATTTGCTCGCGGAACTACAAGAAACAGTCTATATGATTAAAGCTGACATGCGCCTCCTTGGTGTTGTCGATCGAAATGGCTTTCAATTGGCGCCCAGCTTTGTGGATCAAGACAACTTGGCAACTTATATCGTGAAGGGCGAGCAAATGGGCTTCGGTCAAACCCCGGGCGGCCCTGGTTCTAATCAGGGAGACTCCGTTATTGCTGGCCCAAGAGGGCCGACATATAATTTAAGATTGTGCGCCGGCCGCCTAGTTGGAACAGGCACTCATATATTTACCCAATTGGGCACGACAAACAGCAGCTATGGCACAAAGAGCATTAGCGTTCAAATGATTGATACAGTAGTTAGAGTTATATCTAAGAATCTTGGCTTTCAGGTTGATGTCCCCGTCAGAGTAATTAGGAAAAACGCTTAAACAGGAAGAAAAAAAACATGTCTACAATAACTACATTAAAACCAACTGATAAAACAACTCAAAAGATTGCTTTAGGCGAGGCGATACCAATCACCGGATCTTTGGTCTCTGGAACGTTGGATGATCTTAATATTAAAAACTTTGGTCACCAGATGTTCCAATCTGTTTATGATTATCCATATTTAAGCTCTTCGGCAAATCACGTCTTTGATATTACATGTGGTGTTAAGAGCGGCGCATACGATTCTGCGGCCCCTTTGGGTGCCTCCGTTGACCAAAACCAGAAAAAACATGCTATATATGGCCAAATGTCACAAATGCTAGTTGGCTTTGATGCAACCGCTTCTCAGATCCCGTTTAGGCAAACAGCATCCTACGAAGAGACAGAAGATACAATTACAGGACCTATGTTCATAAACTTTTCTAGGCTTCTTACAAAGGACGAAATTCAGAAAGGTTCATTCCGCCTCCAGTTTGGTACTGGCGCGTTCACTGGTCCAGCCGGTTTTGGCACGTTTGATGGCCCCCCGGGAGATGCAATAATTACAATTGGTGATTTTGGTGCAACGTCTTCTTATAATGACACAAATTCACCGGTAGGGGAATATGCTGTTTTGAGGAGCGGGTCTGCCTCTGGTGTTCCAGTTGGAGCAATTTATTATCAAGCTGGTGTTGTCGTACTGGATGTATCACAAAGTTTATTCATTTCCAAGGCCTCCGGTTCGTTTATTTCACAAAGTGCTATAGCCACACCTCACTGGGACTATGATAAGAGCGTCCAATCAGGAACTATCCAACAGATGGCCGACGCACTAAGACAGAGAATTTATAATATTGAATTTAATAATACCACAGAACTACATTCAACAATATATTTCTGCAGGGCAAATCATCATCAATATAATTATAGCAGCAATCCAACATACTTGTCCGCAAGTCAGATTCGGGTGAAAGGTTCTGGGCAAGCTGCAAAAGCAACAAACATGCCGCATTCCTACATAACTACGGTTGGCTTATACGGACCAGATGGCGCCTGTTTAGCTACAGCTAAACCAAGTGAGCCTTTACATAAAACTCCAAATAACGAACTTACAGTAAGAGTGAGATTGGACTATTAAGAGATAAAAAATGCCAAAAAAGAAATTTGGTCCGGACGATACGCTATATAACACAATAAAGACGTATCCAAAATATATTATAACCTCTTTTGACAACCAATCCTATATTAACAATCGACAAACTCAGGGTAGGCAGGTACAAAGTGGGACAATATCTTTATTTGAATTGAACGTCAATCGTGGTATAGATGAAAACTTGATCTATCCGTTTATAATAAAAAATCAAAATATTGCCAATCTTGTTTTTAAAAATGTCACCGGGTCAAGTGACGACATTCTTTCGCTGGCAGAATACAATCAAATTGACGCCGGCGCTCAAATAACCTCATCATACCCGTTATCATCTTCAATTGGCAGAGAGCTATTGGTGGGCGATGATCCAGCCCCATATACTAAATTTGAAGTTCTTGACGGTGTTGCAGAAACTGGCTCTATAAAAAAATTCATTGCGTTAAAAAATATCTTAAATTACAATAAGATTTATAGTCCAAAATTTGATTTTAATGAATATTATCTTCGTGGTGAGATTAGTGCGAGCTATAGCAACTTTGCCGATATCGGCCGCCCATACCAAAAGTATACAACGTTTTTTACGTTTCCTGAGATCTTTAAAGGTCAAGAAATTAAACCCGGTAGCGTTGAATTAAATTTTTATATAACTGGAACTTTGTTGGCCACCGCAAAAGATTCTAACAGAAATGGTGAAATAATAGAAACTTCGGGGCCAAGAGAAAGTACTGTTGTTGGGACTGTATGTTATCGCGAAGGTGTCATGGTTATTACAGGCAATTATGTACTGGAGGCATCTACAACGGATGGGTATCTAACGCCGATAACTGGTACTGCAACCACTGAAGCCGGCCCGGGCTCTGTTGTTCTTCAATCAGCATGGAAGGATAATCCAAAATGGGCTCATTTTGGCAAGTATCAATCTTTTATTACTTCTTCTTCAGATCCGCTTTCTGGAAGTTATGCTGTTGCGTCTTCATCATATGAGTTAAAATTTAAGGGGACAAACGTGGTGCCAACATTGACTATGATGTGCCATGCTGATAAAAATGAAATGAATTGGAGTAACAATTTAACTTATTTAGATAGGACTGTTGCGACCGGTAGTAATTATCAGCGTATTTTAGGGGGGCAAACCGGTTCTGCTGTGTACCGGGAAGGAAAATACATTCCAATTAAAAACACCGTCTCAAGTTCTTTCGCCAATTATTCTGCTTCATATTCTGATCAAACTTTTATATCTAAGATTAACATTTTCGACAAATATGGTAATATAATAGCTATAGCCAAAACTGCAACTCCCGTTACTAAAAATAACAACACGGATTACACTTTTAAATTAAAATTAGATATATGATACTTGGATTAGATGTGTCCACCAGCATTACCGGTGCGACAGTAATAGATAAAAAAGGCAATGTTTTGATGTGTGAGGCATGGGATACTCGCAAATATAAAAGTTTTTTTGATAAAGCCTCTGTTATAAGAACCCGCCTGCTGGATGTTAGGACAGAATTTCCGATTACAGAGGTTGTGATAGAACAATCGCTTCAAATGTTCCGTGCCGGCTTTTCATCAGCAAAGACTCTTACAACACTTTCAAAATTCAACGGAGTGGTCAGTTGGCTTTGTTATAATACCTTTGGGCTTGAACCAGAATATGTTTCTGCGACAAGTGCAAGAAAGAACGTGGGTATAAGTGTAAAAAGAGGCCAGAAGGCTAAAAAGGTTGTCATAAAGTTTGTTCTTGACAACGAGCCTCAATTTGATGTACAATATACTAAACATGGAAATCCCCGGCCTGAGTGCTTTGATAAGGCAGATAGCTGGGTAATAGCTAAGTTTGGTTACAACACATGGCAACAAAAAAGGAAAAAGTCTTAAGACGCGTCTTGGGTGACTACTATCAAAGTAGTGGCGAATTTTTGTTTACTTGTCCTTTTTGTAAACACCATAAAAAGAAATTATCAGTAAATATAGAAAAGAATGTTTGGAAATGCTGGGTCTGTGACAGATCCGGAAAGACGGCAGACTATTTAATCAAAAGATTCGGGGACGCTCAAGATCTTAAAGATTGGGGCGTCGATAGGAATTTAGAGTTAGAACAAATAAATGATTTGTTATATGGGAAGAGTGAGCCAGTATACAGAGCAGAGATCGAATTACCCGCGGCCTATCAACCTCTTTTAATTGGCCCAAAAACCTTTCTTAAGAAGAAGGCGATAAAGTACCTCCATAAAAGAGGGGTCACAGATAAGGACATTTTTAGATTAAAGATTGGTGTTTGTAAGAAAGGGGAATACGGAAATAGAATTATAATTCCATCATTCAATAACGAAGGCGAGATAAATTATTTTGTTGCCAGATCTTTAGACTCTGATTATTTAAAATATAAAAATCCTAAAGTTTCTAAAAGTGACATAATCTTTAATGAATTGTTATTGGACTTTCAAAAACCAATATTTATTGTTGAAGGAATTTTTGACTCTATGGCAGTGGGTAAAAACTCTGTTCCGGTCCTAGGATCAACGATTAAAGAAAACAGCCGTCTATTTCAAAAGATAGTAGAAAATAGCACGCTTGTTTATATCGCCTTGGATGAGGACGCAACAAAAAAGGAACGAAGAATAATAAATTTATTCCTTTCTTATGGCATTAGTGTGATGAAGGTCGACACTTCTGGATATGAGGACATAGGTACGATGCCAAAAGAAGAAATAGAAGAAAGAGTGGAGAACGCACATTATATTGACAACTCTATAAACATGCTGTATAATATAATATAAGGAAAAAATGAAATTCGCGCATATTGCTGATACGCATATAAAAAATTTAAAATATCATAAAGAATATAGGGCTGTTTTCGAACAGCTTTATAAGGCTTTAAAGAAAGAAAAGGTCGATTATATCGTCCACTGTGGCGATATTGCCCACACCAAGACACAAATCTCACCTGAGTTCGTTGAACTTTGTTCTGACTTTCTAAAGAAGTTGGCAAGCATTGCCCCCACATATGTGATTTTGGGAAACCACGACGGTAATCTACGCAATTCTTATCGTCAGGATGCCATCACCCCCATCGTAGAGGCTTTGGAACATCCTAATCTGCACCTTCTTAAAGATGCCGGGGAGACTCACTTAAATAAGGATTTTTGTCTTAATGTACTTTCAGTGTTCGATGAGGACAACTGGACACAACCAACAAACCCAAAAAAGATTAACATCGGCCTTTATCACGGGGCAGTCAAGTATTCCAGAACAGACATTGGATTTGTCATGGAACATGGCGAACACGATATCTCTGTTTTTAATAATTGTGATTACGCCTTTTTGGGTGATATTCACAAGACACAAGACCTTAATAAAGAAGGGACGATTGCCTACGCTGGCTCAACCATCCAACAAAATTTTGGCGAAACAAACGACAAGGGCATTTATATTTGGGATATTAAAAGCAAAACGAAATTCACAAGAAAGAAAATAAATTTTAATAACCCAAAACCTTTTATCACAATTAACCTTACAAGGACGGGAAGAATTCCAAACAAGTTTGATTGTCAGCATGGAGCCAGATTAAGGCTCGTTTCAAACTCTAACATACCACTAGAGAAGCTTCGAAGGGCAGTAAAGATTGCAAAGCACAGGTTTAAACCAGAGTCGATCACCTTCTTAAGCCGCCATGGCGCTAATGATTTATCTGTTGAGGGTAAAATTGATGCAGAGTTGTTTGAAAACTTGAGGGACGAAAAGACGCAACAAGAGCTAATTAAGGAGTACCTGATGGACTTTAATCCATCTGAGGAAACTTTGGATGAAGTCTACGCTCTTAATTCAAGATATAATAAAGTTGTCGAGGAAAATGAAGACGTTTCTAGAAACGTTCATTGGAAGATTAAGAAATTCAGTTGGGACAACTTATTCAACTATGGAGAAAGCAATTCTATCAATTTTGATAAATTGTCTGGAACTGTGGGAATCTTTGGAAAAAACTTTAGTGGTAAATCTAGCATCGTTGATTCACTGCTCTACACAATCTATAATAATACTTCTAAAAATATTCGAAAAACTTACAACGTTATCAACCAAAATAAAGACCAAGGCTCTGGAGTGGTGGAGATTGAGGCAAATAATAAGACTTACACGATTTCTAGGAAATCGGAGAAGTACACTAAAAAACTTAAGGGTAAGACTACGAATGAGGCGAGAACCCAAGCCGACTTCGAATTTATAGATCAGGTGTCCGACGAGAAAGGCTCTTTAAACCACACTGAGCGCGGCGGAACCGACAAGGCGATACGGAATGTGTTTGGAAGCTTAGAAGACTTCCTAACCACCTCTATGGCCTCGCAAATGGGTGCTATGGACTTTATTAACGAGGGTTCAACTCGCCGCAAAGAAATTTTGGCTAAATTCTTAGATCTTGAATTCTTTGAGAGAAAGTTTAAATACGCCAAAGAAGAGGTTTCAGAACTACGAGGTGTCCTGAAGAGGGTCAAAGACATCGATTATGATGAAGACATCAAGATGGTTAAAAAAGAAATTTTTGAAGCCGGCGCCGATGTAGCAAAGAAGAAAAACGAATGTGCTGATTTAAAAGAAGAGTTGGCCACGCTGCAGCAAGAAATAACAGAGTTGGAAAATAATTTGTCTGATCTGCCAGATGAAATTATTCACATCGAAGAGGTTAGACAACAACTTCTTGGCCAAGAGGCTCGTGAAGACGAATTAGTCAAGAAAATAGAGGGTCTCTTACAACAAATTGATGAAAAAAAGAGCTTTCTTAAAAAGAGCGAAAAGCTTTTAAAGACAATTGATATTGTTAATCTTAATAGTGAAACAGAGCGAGCGGATGAAATAGAAAAAGAAATCACCGAACTCACACAAAATAAGGGTCACTCTGAAAAAGATCTCAATAATTTTAACAGACAGACCAACATTTTAAATGAAGTGCCTTGTGGCACCAAGTTTGTCACCACTTGTAAGTTTATTAAGGACGCGAATAGTGCGGAAAAACAAACAGAAATAGCCAAAAAGGTCATCGAAGATCTTAAGGGTAAACTATTATTAAAAAATGAAGAGTTGGAAAAACTAGATCTTTCTAAGATCCAAGCAAGAATTGAAAGTTTTAATAAGCTGGTTGACAAAAAGAAGGCCGAAGAATCTCTTATAATGAGTTTAAAGTTTCAACATGAAAGAATGTCGGGCAACTTAGCAAAGAATACTTTATTAATACAAGAATTAACGGAAAAGGTTTGTTATTATGAGGCCAACAAAGAACTTCTAGAGAATACTGAAAAACTATACTCAGTTCTAGAATCAAAAAAGAGTGAAATTAAAGAGAGACAACAGAAGATTGCTGAGTGTAATGAATGTCTGTATTCTTTGATTGGAACTCATGGAGCATTAGAGCAGAAATTAGAGAACCTTCAACATCTAAAGGCAGAGCGCTCCAGACTAAACGCAGAGTATTCAGCGAATCATCTTTTCTTGACGTGTATGCACAGCAATGGTATTGCCTTTGATATTATCAAAAGGGCGCTTCCCATTATTAATGACGAAATTGCGAAGGTGTTATCAAACGTGGTGGAGTTCCAAATCTTCTTTGAGAACAACGAGAATAAGTTAGAAATCCAGATTAAGCACCCCAAGCACGAACCTCGACCTTTGGAAAATGGTTCTGGGGCAGAGAAGACTCTTGCTGCCATTGCTATTCGTATTGCCTTATTAAATGTAAGTAACATGCCAAAATCAAACTTGTTTATTCTCGATGAACCGGGCACAGCTTTAGACCCCGACAACATGGAGGGGTTCATGCGTATTTTGGAACTTGTGAAAGGATATTTTGACGTTACCTTACTAATTACTCATATAGAGTCTTTAAAAGACACGGTAGATATGACCATCGACATTATGAAAACAGACGACGGTTATGCTTACGTTAGCCAGTAGGGATAAAAAATGTGCGGATGTGAAAATTGTAAATGTCAAGAACTTTGCGGCTGCTCTTGTTGCTGCGGGGACAAATAACCACGGAGGGTGAAATGATGGCAGCAGCAAAAGCATTTATAGATCAAAATTTAGAGAGATTCATGTCAAAGAAACTTCTCGTTTGGCTAACTACAACAGGATTGTTGTTGGCTGATAAAGTAGATTCAGAGCAGTGGGTGATTATTGCGACAGCCTACGTCGGAACGCAAGGTTTCGTTGATGTTGTCGGTCGCTTCAAGGGAAAATAAACAATGAAGCTATTAATGGAAAACTGGAAAAAGTATTTGAAAGAGGCGCTTGAAGTACGTCCCGCTCTGCCGGGTGAGATGGAAGCAACCGAAGCGGGGGCCAATCCCGGCGAAACAACTGCGCCCGAAGAAGAAGAAAATGAAAGATATCATGACACTTTTAGAGTGCTTGAGGCGTATTGGGACGACGAAGAAGAAGAAATAAAAGCATACTATGATAAGGTGAAGGAAGAGTTTGAAAAACCGGGCGGCATTTTAGACCAAATTGAGCGCATGTCTGGAGACGAGCGCAGAGCCGCTCTTGATGATATTCAACAAAGGCAAGAACCTGAAGACCCCGCCGCGGCCCCAGTCGATCCCGATGTCGATGTTGTCAGAGACTACCCAGAATATTACGGCGCAAAGTCGAAGCGATAAAAAAATGACTTGGTTGGCAGTTAAGGAGAATAAACAATGAAACTATTAATGGAAAATTGGCGTGAGAAATTGGAAGAGGCAGAGTTCAAAATGAAGGGCGTAGAAGACACTTACGAGCCAATGGTTTCACAAGAGCCTCCCGTTGAAGAACTTGAAGCATCTACCATAGAGCTTTTAAATCAGCTAGATGAACTGGTCGCAAAAATAAAGGATTCTCTTGGCGTGTCCCCAGAGTCAACACGGACAGTAACGAAGACCCAGAGTGCCGGCCCGTATCGCTCAACGCGCACAGGTAAAGAAGTCAAGCCTCCCGAAGACGTTCCTTTCGAAGAGTAAAAATGACATGGACAATTCTTAAACACTGGCTTAAGAAGTCTTGGCTTTGGCTAAAGACTAATTGGTGGGCTGGTGTTTTATTGGTGGGGGGCTTTGTCCTCTATAAATTCTTTCTTTATAAGCCAAAAGAAGCAACTTTCTCAGAACTTTATGATAAAAAAATAGAACAAGGCAAAAAAGAAATGCAAGTTCTAGAAGATACTCATAAAGAAGAAGTTAAGAAAATAGTAAAGGCCAAGGAAGATTTTAAAAGCGCCGTGCAGACGATCGAGGCAACGCGTAAAGAGTCTGGTGAAAAAATCAAGAAGGCTGAAAAGAAAAGAATCAAAGAAATTGTAAAGATGCCAGAAGAAGATCGAGCCAAAACCTTAGCCGATGAGTTTGGTTTTGAGGTGATCGAGGCTCAGGAATGAAAAAAGTAATTTCCATTCTTTTAATTATTATATTTTTACCAACTTTTTGTTTTGCACAGGGCAAAGTTTCTGTTCTTAAGAAGGGGCAAAAAGCTCCGTTCGATGGTATACTGCTAGACAAACAGGCTGAAGCCGTGCTAGCGGCTAAAAGAGAAAGTGTCGTAAAGATTTGTGAATTGGAAAAAACTTATCTAGAAAAACATTCCAAAGCGGTTTGTAAGCTAGACATTAGTATTTTAAATGCCCAGCTTGGCTCACAAAAAGCAAAGCATAAAGAGTTGATGGCATTAAAAGAACAAGAATTAAAAAGATTAAACGAGGCTCTTAAAGAATCACAAAAGCCAAGTTACAATAACTTATGGTTTGGCGCTGGTTTAGTTGCTGGTATTGGACTATCTTTAGGAATTTTTTATGCGGCGGTACAGACAGCGAAATGAAAAAGAAAAAGGTTGATTTAAATTATATAGCAGCATTAGAAAAAGCAGTAACAAAAAAATATGGCAAGGAGGCAGTTGAAAACCCCGTTAAAGATTGGTCTCCAGAAAAAGAAAAAGAATATTTAGAAGAGGCGAAGCGTATAGAATTGTTATCTACCGGTAACAATACCATCGAAGAGAGAGAGGGGTTTTTATTTTCTGCAAAACTATTTAAGAAAGACATAAAAAATATATGTGATGTGTGTTTTAATGTTTTAAGGGAAGGAGATATGGTTTATATGACAAAATATAATTGTTGTAACAAATGTTACATAAACCATGTTGAACATCGTGAAGAGAGATGGTTAAACGGATGGAGACCAAAAAATGTCTAAAGAAACGTTAGAAGTATTAAGAGGATTGAGTTGCGCAATGGGCTATGCATATGACGGCGCCACAGACGAAAATGGTGAGCGCATTAAGATTGGTTTGAAACGAGACGAAAAAGACCCTATGTTATATTCTAGAGACGGGGACATGGACGGGTTCGGCATTCAGATGGCGGGTGATAAATTATATGTTAAATACCACTCAGAAGCTCCTATGAAGGAAATTCATAAAAGAGGTCCGGAAGCCTATCAAAATGAAGTTGAGCAGAGATTTGCTAACATTGCTAAGTTTTTAAAAGAGAGATATAAGAAAGCAACAGGGAAGGCTTTATCAATAAAGTCTGATGGCGAAGCAGATATTCTCCTTCAGTACATGAATAGAAAAAGAAGCTGGATTCAAGCAACAAAGTGTTATACGATTGGTGGTTTAAAAGGTGTCGCTGCACCGGAAAGACCGGCCTTTGATGTAACGCGTGATTTCTTGAAGGCAGCTAAATATGGCAGTTGATGGCTCGCTCTTTAACAAAAACCCAAATAAAAAAAGAAATTATAGCTAGCGGTAAAGACCCGGTTTACTTTATTGATAATTATGGCAAGATAGCCCACCCAATAAAAGGCATGATACCCTTTTCGATGTATTCTTTCCAAAAGGATATCGTTGGCGATTATCAAGATAATCGTTTCAATATTATTTTAAAGGCTAGGCAATTGGGCATCTCTACAGTCACCGCTGTTTATATTGCATGGTTTGTTCTTTTCCATCAAAATAAGAATGTCGTTGTTATGGCAACAAAGCTGCAGACTGCGGCGAACTTAGTAAGAAAAATAAAATTTGCCCTTCGATCAATTCCGGAATGGATGCGAATTTCTGAGTTGGTCGTTGATAATAAAAATTCTTTTGAACTGTCAAACGGTTCTCAGGTTAAGGCGATTTCTACATCTGGCGACGCCGGCCGCTCAGAGGCGTTGTCCCTGCTTGTTATTGACGAGGCCGCAATCATTGAAGGCTTGGAAGACTTATGGGCTGGTTTATATCCTACCTTGTCAACTGGCGGTGATTGTATAATAATTTCAACACCAAAGGGCGTCGGAAATCTTTTTCACAAACTTTATATTGAAGCCGATCAAGGCCTTAACGACTTTAATCCCGTCAAACTACCATGGGATCTCCACCCAGAAAGGGATCATGAATGGTACACAAAAGAAACTAAAAATATGTCTAAACGTGAGATTGCACAAGAATTGGAGTGTAGTTTTAATATGTCTGGCGACACCCTCATTCACGGCAAAGACCTTATGAGGATTCAAGAAGAAGAGTTGGAAGAACCAGAATACAAGGCCGGCTTTGATAGGAACTTGTGGATTTGGAAACAGCCGGAAGAGGGAAATAAATATTTTATGGTTGCCGATGTTGCTCGCGGTGACGGCAAAGACAATTCGACATTTTATGTGTTTAATTCAGACACTATGGAAATGTGTTGTGAATATCAAGGAAAACAGCCACTAGATAGTTTTGCTAAAATGATATATGATACGTCTAAAAATTATGGTATGTGCTTGACAGTTGTTGAAAATAATTCAGTTGGCATTACTGTACTTACTAAATTAAAGGATTACGGTCATACAAAGATGTATTATTCAAAAAAATCAACTCATGATTATGTTGAACAGAGTTATGCAGAGCACGCCACAGCAACCGTACCCGGATTTAGCACAACGGTAAAAACAAGGCCGATGATAATAGCAAAAATAGAGGAGTTTATTAGAAATAAAGTTTTAAAAATTAAATCTAAGAGACTTTTTAATGAATTGAAAACTTTTATTTGGAACAATGGCAAGGCTCAAGCCATGCGTAGTTATAATGACGATTTGGTGATGGCTTGCGCCATCGGTTGTTGGGTCAGAGACACAGCTTTGACTGTAAATAAACAGGATATACAGTATAAAAAAGTTATGATTAATGCTATAATGACAAGTAATAAATCTTTAGATACTAGAATCTCTGGGATGAATCAAAAAAAGAAAGATAATTATATTTATAATGATAATAAAAAGCGCATCGTGGTTTCTATAGATAAACTACCGTTTTTTATGAAATAGGTGAAGTAAAATGGCTAAAAGAGACAATGAGAATAACCCAAGAAATCCCGATAGTGCTTTGTTTCAGAGGCTTACAAGGCTTTTTTCAGGTCCTATTGTAAATTATAAGGCACAACAAACTAGAAATAATAGAAGATTTTCTATTGATAAATTTGGGCCAACCTTTAAAAGTCTCGGCGGCCAGTCTTTTAAAAGACAAGCTTATAATCCATGGGAAACCATTTCATCCGCCATGATGAACAGTCGTAGTCGTTCAGAAAGATACTCGGATTTTGATCAAATGGAATTTATGCCAGAGCTTGCTTCGGCCATGGATATCTATGCTGATGAAATCACCACTCACACTGAGTTTGAAAAATCATTAGTAATCGATTGCCAAAACGAAGAGATAAAGGAAATACTTAATACATTATATTTTAAAGTTTTGTCGGTTGACTCCAATCTTTTTGGCTGGGTTCGCTCTATGTGTAAGTACGGAGACTTTTTTGGATATTTGGATATTGATGAACAGACTGGTGTACGCAACATAATTGGATTGCCTTCCATAGAAATAGAGAGGATGGAAGGGCAAGATCCATCAAATCCAAACTATGTTCAATACCAGTGGAATACTGGCGGATTGACTTTCGAGAATTGGCAACTTGCACATTTCAGAATTTTAGGTAACGATAAATATCAGCCATATGGCACGTCCGTTCTCGACGCCGGCCGTAGAATTTGGAGGCAACTAACCCTTCTTGAAGATGCCATGATCGCATATAGGATTGTTAGATCCCCAGATAGAAGGATTTTTAAAGTTGATGTCGGGGGCATTCCGCCAGAAGAAGTCGAACAATACATGCAAAAGGTCATGACTTCAATGAAGAGACATGAGGTTATTAATTCCAAAACAGGAGAGTTAGATCTTCGGTATAACCCACTTTCAATTGAGGAAGATTTCTTTGTACCAGTGAGAAACGGTGTTGCTGCAACTGATATTACTAATTTAGGTGGCCAGACTTGGGCGACGGCAATTGATGATGTAAAATATCTGCAAAATAAGTTGTTTGCAGCGATTAAAATTCCTATGGCCTACTTGATTCGCGGCGATGGCGCGACAGAAGAGCAAGCTTCTTTGGCTCAAAAAGATATTAGGTTTGGTAGAACCATTCAGCGTTTACAAAGATCCGTTTTGAGCGAGTTAGAAAAAATAGCAACAGTTCATTTATATACTCTCGGATATCGTGGGAATGATTTGGTTAATTTTAAGCTTAGATTACAAAACCCGTCTAAAATAGCCCAGATGCAAGAAATAGAAAAATTAAGTCTTAAACTCGATGTTGCAGCAAAAGCTTCACAATACGTCTATAGTAATCACTGGGTTTCCAAAAATATTCTTGGCTTATCAGACGAGGAATTAGTTAAAAATATTAGAGAAAAGTTTTTTGATAAAAGGCTTGAAGTGGCCCTTGCCTCTATTGCTGAAACGGAAGGCGAGGCCACCGCAGCTACGACGTTGACTGGGGCAGGGTTCGGC
>TARA_R110001583_G_scaffold43314_2_pt1 | contig 16154 bp, 5 predicted proteins | sample TARA_R110001583 | Tara Oceans TARA_R110001583 (sample SAMEA4398432) | marine metagenome | biome: Polar Biome; feature: [MES] marine water layer (ENVO:01000295) within the mesopelagic zone...; material: water (ENVO:00002006), including particulate matter (ENVO:01000060) such as...... | reverse complement strand
TTGGAGTTGAAGCTCCAGCCGCTCTACCTCCAGCATCTGGACACGTGCCTCTGCAGCCACGGCATCTGCCCTGGCCCCACTGGCTACCCTGTAAGCAACGCCCAAGGCGAGCAGGACGACAAGAGCAAGGACTATCCCTCTAGTTCTCATTCTAGATCCGGGTCAGTGATTGTGATCCACACCTCTTCGCCCCTGTCCAGTTCGGCATAGATCATCTTGCACACCTTCTCAAACGCTGGCCTAGTAGTACCGCTACGGATACGGTGGTTCAGCTTGTCGTAGACCGTGTACTCCTCCAGATCAAAGCCGACTAGAACGCAGCCATGACTGTCGCGGTGGTCTAGGCCAGGGTGCATATAGATCCATGTAAATTCAGGGACAGATTGAATGTGCGGTATGCCCCGATACCAGTCCCAACGTTCATAGTAATGCTGGAACTTCGGGCTATCCGTCCTGAGGCCCACACGGAACCGCCCCGTAGGGATAGCCGTTTCCCCATGCACCTTGGGTCCAGTACGGATGCGGTCCTCAATCGTGTGGCAAACCCTGTCTCCACCCTCGTCTGACACCGATAGGTTGCCCGATGTAGACTCAGAGCCCCTGTCGGTGCGAGCTAGTAGTAGTTCCATGGTCAGCCGTCGTCCGGTAAGTCCTTAACACCCGGAAGTCGCTCAATAATCTTAATAACGAACGGCCTGGCAGCCGGTACGGCCACAATAATACCCACCAAGAAAATACCACCAGCGAGTACAGCGCTGATAAGATTTGGGTAGATAACCGTCCATCCGACAAGAGGAAGACCGACAACCACCGCTGCGACACCAAGCCTGCGCTGAACTGATTGCGCTCTTTCTTCTGCGGCCAATGCTCGCCTCTGCTCACGAACCTTTTCCGCTAAAACTTGTGCCTTCTCAACCTCAGCAGGTGATGGACCCTTAGCCACAACCTTCTTCTTACCCATAGCACTATCTCCAATAAAAATATTACGGGGTATCTAGCCCCGACGAGAACTTTATTCCAATTGATCTAAGCAAATCTGACGGTGTGCGTATTGCCTTAACGTCAGACATAATGTCCTTCATGTCCGACAGCATCACGTTCCGACGCTGTTCCATATAAACAAGACGCCTATTCTTTTCTTCTCTGGAGAGATCAGATCTCTCTAGCATGTAATCCCTGTCATCACGCCAATGTGTCATCTGAGACTCATAGTGCCGCATGGTATCCTTGTGTCTAAGCAGGACCCTATTCGCGTCCTCAATACTCTTTGCTCTCTCTGGATCCCTTTCTTCTACTTGACCCAACGTTGCCACCACACTGTCAAGATACTCAATCCACTCATAGAAATCCTCTTGATACCCACCACCTGACCGTGGGTCATACAGCAAGTCGCCAAGTATAGGGATTCTGTTCCATTCCTGAGCCATCCTCTGTGCGACATTGAACCTGTTCCCATGGATATCATAGTCTCCGATATCGTCTCCTACGAAAGGAGCGTAGAGCGATGAGAGTCCGAAGTTGTATGCAGTCCCCGCACGGTTGAGGCCCATTGATGACGCATAGACTGCATCTGCAGTTGTTATCGCGTAGGCTCCCAACGTACCAAATTGCTGACGAAGCATGTACTCCATCTTCATTGGTGAAGTCAGGAAGTCCATGTTATTGACCAAGGGTATCTTGCTCATTGCTAGGGACAGCCCCCTGGCGACATAACTTGTGTTTGACCTCAACTGCTCAGTAGATAGCAGGCTGTCAGACATCCACTGCGGCACGATATCATCTTTCTGGTATGCGTCTTTATTACGGATGGCATCCGCAGCCGGTCTAAACAACTGCGGAACGGCAGAAACTGCCAAAGAAGAACGGAGTTGGCGTTTAACTTCTTCTGCTACATCAGATGCATCGTGCTCAGTCTCCAGAATCATCCGTATAATCTGTTCCGGAATCACCTTGTAGATGGTGCCGACCTCAAATGGGATGGGTAGGCGAGCACCCCATGGGAAAATCCAGTAATCGTTTTTTTGATCCTCTCTGGCGTCCTGGTAGTCTTCATCGTCATATCGCCAAAACGTGTACATAGCTGTGGCCGTAACGAGAACCATGCCTCTCGCAAAGGTCTGCCTGACTCTCCGCCCCCTTAAGCCGGTGACGAGATTTCCTTCTTCAAACATGATCTCTTGGTAGGAAGCGCGATCCCTAACCACAACCTTACCGTACTCAGTCTCCAGTTCTCTCTCAGGCCGGAGCACTCTATCTGGATCCAACTTTTCGTCTATCTTTTGGTTGAGTCCCGGCACATCTACGTGACCCCAATGGGTTCTCCACATGACATCCATGCCCTGAAGCCTGCCCGCCATAAAGGGGTTCATCGCCATGAACGCACCAATCACTGGGTTGTTGCCACGGCGTCCATAGTTGATGATCTCAAGCGCCTGCGTATATGCCTTGCCGTGATCGCCGTTCGTGGCGTCCATCACCCTGTCATAGACAGCCATGCGTGTAGCGATTTCAGATTGTGCAGCACTTCTTTTGAGAGCCTTGAGCGGACCCGACCATAGAGCATTCTTTGTAAACTCAAGGGGATCCCTTACGTCCCAGTTTAGATCTTGGCCTAGCTCTAGGATACGCTGGCCTTCCTCAAACGCTTTTTCCGGATCCTTGACGTAGTCGATGGCAACACTGAGGCCAGCCCTCTGTGCACGCTCATAGACACCTTCTCCTTCCTCATACTTTCCAGATTCAAGCTTCTTTACACGCCGGTAATCGCCTTTTCCGTCCTGAAGCTCAGGATCCCATACCATTTTGTTCCTATCCATCTCTCCAAAATAAAAGTTCTTGAATGCAGCCATGACAAGTGGTGGGCCACCACCAAACGTGACACTCGCCTGCATGGAATCCCTCATAACATTCACATTCTGGAAGACAGGCGACAGTGTAACCGCATCCCTGAGTACACCTGACGCACCTATCAATAGCTTGGTCAGACCCTTAGATACTTTTGGACTCGCGTATAGCTGGTCTTCAAAAAAGGATCTTATGGTTTCACTTGGGGTGGCGTTGATTGCCATGGTAGCCTGTGCCAAGTGGTCGTCCTGTGTCCGGTAATATCTGTTCTCGCCATTCTTCTTAATTCGTATAGTGAACTCACCAAATTCAGCGAGGTCCAGCGCCTGTGGAGTGTGGAGTGTGATACCCTCAGCTTCCCCCGTCATTTCATACGCAAGCTCGTATGCTTCTTTGTATTGAAATTTGCCGTGCTCATCGACCTCTGTTTTTTCCAACTTCTTCCAAGGATTACGCGCGTCTTCTGCAGCCTTCCTCTTTTTTTCTATCTCCTCTGTCATTTCCTCGGAGATATTGTCTTTTGTTATGAACCGCTGCTCGTAGATCGTGTTCATCTCTACACCCTCGTCTACGGTGCCCACCGCCGCAATATTCCACATGATATCTCTGATCATGGCTTGTTGGTTCTTTACTATTGAGCCGATCAGATCTGGACTTAGTGGGAGGACGGAGCCTTCAACGTTACGGTCGATGGTGAGAACTGATGGTACGGACAATGTTCTACCCATTTTGGCCCGGCGATCAGCAACCCTTTGTTTTTCGTCTAGGACCTGACGCTCCCGGTCTTCGGGATCGAAGCTTTGATCTTGATCTTTCTGATTCTGTGACATGCCAAGTGGGGAAGCATCGCTAGATCCGGTCAGGTCACGGTAAAAGGGCATGAAGCTCGACCTTAAGGCTAGGTCCCTTCTCCTCTCGTCTATGAGTCCAGCTTTAAACGCTTGCTCAATAGTTACAGCGTTGTTGACCCTGAAGCCCTCCCAGAATTCTAGGACACGGGCAGCCTCACTGTTCGGTTCGTTATCTGCGGCTTCTTTAATCTCACGGAGAAACGCCACGTCTTCCCGAAAGCGATCTTCTCTAGAAAATTTTACTTTTTTCCCGTCCACTTCCCTCGTGACACTCTCAGGAGGATCGGCGGCGTCGTACCTAAGCTGATAGTAGCCAATCTGGCCAATCTTAAGAGCCGAACCTACATACTTGGACCATATCTTACTCAGATCACTGTCATCTTTGATGCTATCTGGAGGACGCACCGACTTGCCTTTAGGCAAGGGTCCAAGATCATTAAGAATCTTAGTAATTTCTGATCGGTCAAAGCCAGCCTGGACCATTTCTTCTACAAATTCAACCTGAACCCTATTCCTCTCGCCCCTGGCGGCGATCTTTCTCCGGGCGTTACCAACCTCGGTGGCCACCATGATGGTGCTGTTGGAGAACTTCCTAAAGAGGGCGTGCATTCCACGTGTCTTCCTCTTCCCCCCCTCGCTGAGGACTACAACTGGTCCGCCATCACCACCGTCAAGACCCTCCTGGTATACTAGTTCTTCAAGATCAAGCTCCCGGTTCCTCACTATCTGGAACCCTGAACCTAGAACTTCTATGGGTCCATAATTCAAAATACCTTGCAGAAAACTTTGGGATTGGTCGTTGTACCTCCATGCAGTCATGGAGTCCAGCGACATACCCATATCCATATATCCCTCTATAGTTTTCTTTCTACTTTTCCTAAAGGCCTTTGCCTCTAAACTGGTCATCAGCTGAGTTGTGCGCCTGTCTGACACCCCAGACCGTATTCTCGCAGCAAGGGCCAGTTCCCAACCCTGGGGCAGATCATCTATCCTCTTTTCCTTATCCGCCCTCCACCCCTTTTCTATACTATCAAGGTTATTATCCCCGGTCCCAAAGGTGTCTTCCGAAAATGTATTTCTCGGTGAAAACTTGGCGAGAAGACTATCTAACAAGCTAGGTGAAGGGGCCGGACCATCAGTAGACCTGCCAGAACCCTTGTTCGCGGCATAGTCGATAAACTTTTGGTCGCTTGCGCTAGGAGCATTCGCTGTTGTACGCGCTAACTCCCGCCTGCGAGGCTCAGACATGACGTAAGGGGCCTTGCCACTCTGAATCCTGAAATACTCATCCAATGCGGCTGGGTTAATTCTTCCAGCAGCAAAAGCCTCACCATTAAGCATTGAGACTACGCCATGTGGCGTATCGTCAAGTTCCCTGCGAGCCGAAATCTCGTTGATGAACTGCTGTGCGGGGGAAACCTCAGGCCCACCCTTAGCCCGATCCGTATAAATCTTATTAGATATCTTTTTTATCTCTTCTTGATCCTTGTTCTTTATCGCTTGGACCAATTGCCTTAAGTCATTTTCGTTCGCACGGTCAACGAAACGAAGCTCCGCTAGGCCACTCTCTTCGGCCACTTGAAGCCTGCGAGCAACTTCAACGTTGTCCTGCATCTTATTGTAAACAGACGCAATCGAAGCAAGGCTGCCCGTGTCGCTTACGCCAGTCAGTACGGTGACGAGATCAGCCACACGACGCTTGATGTTGCCTATCGCACCTGCAGATTTTTCCTTGGGGATCTGGTTCAGGGCGAGTGCGTCCAATATCTGCACCTGCATTTCTTGGATCTGTTCTTCGGTGCTCAATTCGCTATAGGCAGGCTGCGATGCCACCCATTGCTTCCAGTTCATACGTGACTTGTCAGTAGGGTTCACCGCATCCTTGGAGACCGCCTCTGGCACAAGATTCCTTTCACCGTAAAGTGTCAGGTTACGGATTTCCTGGGGGGATAATCCCTCTTTCAGGAGGAGATAGTGCACGCCCTCATGCACCATTGCGTCGTTCGCAAGTAGCTCAGGGGTTATCTCCATGGTCTCATACTGTTTCGTCTCATACTGTTTCGTAAGGTTACTTATGTTCAGTATGATTGCTTCTGCGGCTGTGTCTACATATGCCACCGTGCTTCTATTGGAAAGCTTCGATACATATTTTTCATATATGCTGTCGTAGGCTGCCTCTATCTCAATCGTGATCGTACTCCCCTTCTTCTTCCCGAAAATCTGGATAGCCCTATTCCTAGCAGCGACCTTCAGTGCTTCCACAAGCTTCTCGGCCCTTACCAACTCCTCAGCAATTTCTTCTCTCGTGGCATCGTAAGGCTCGCCGCCTTTCTCCGCGTTCCGTTCTTGCCCTTCATCTATTACGGGCAACAACTCCACCTTTTTCTCAGCCTCTTTTGGCTGCTCTGCAGTTACCCTCGCCTCTCCCTTGGCAGTGCCCGCAGTGGGGTCCGTTCTGAATTTGTAATAATTCGTTGTGCCGACCTGCTCAAATAATGCAGAGTTTTTGACAAACGAACGCACTTTTTTAACAAGGCGATTGGTATCTTTAGAGTCGAGATTTTCAAAGATGCTTGATTCTTTCAGACGCTTGAAGAAGGCGGAGTCCCCACGCACAACGTTGACACCCTTGTCTCCCGCGTCCCTGATGGCAGCTAAGGCCACCTCCATCTGTCCATCTGTTAAGCTCGTAGCGACTGATGGCTGTTTATTAGTCAAGACTTCGTTCGTTGGGCTGCTCAATACCCTTGCCAGCACACTCAACCGTTGCGTCTTATCCAAATCTGCAAATTTAGTATCAACCCCGATTGTTTCTTCTACAAAGTCTTCTATGAAATTAGGCTCGACAACAACCTTTCCATTTTCGACCTTTGCCAAGCCACGAAGGGCCATGGCTTTTTCAATAAGACTAATGGGGATCTCGGTCCCCGCCTTGAGGCTCTCAAGCAACTCATTTTTTATTTGGACGGCCTCTGGTCTAGGCGTGAAGGGAATCTCGTTGGCTACTTGCTCGCGGGGGGTAGCCTCTGTCTCCACAACTCTAGCGAATACAGTTACGGCGTCTGTACCAAATTTATCTTTTAGCAGCTTAAGTGTTATGTCCGTCCCAGGAGCGGTTTGACCCGACAGGACCTTGACCATATGGAGCGTCCCACCCGTAGGTCTAGTTTTCTTTCCAATCCTAGGCGGACCTCCCTTCATGGCCATAAAGAGATTGGCCCCTTGGACTACCTGCTTTGCTGTGCCCGATTCTATGAAGGCGGGCACCAACCCTTCGATCTGTCCATCAGTTAAATCTTCACCTAGGATCTTCTTGAGATAATCGTAATCCCAAGTCGGACCTTTTTTCCGATTACCCTTCCGCAACTCTTTCTTGGGCTTTCCTTTTCGCCATTCAGTTTGGACGGCATCCATACTCGCGTCATCAGCCAGCGGAGCTTTCTTTTTTCTATTGTTAAGTATGCGAATCATGATGCGTTTCACCTCGTTCTCATCGTACTGATTAGAGACAGGCTCTTCCACCGCATCAAGTTCTACCTTGGAAACATTACCCGTTACAGACCCATCTTCCCTAAACTGTTCTGTCCTGAAAGTATTCTTATAAGAGACTTCAACAGTTTCTCCGCGCACCACAGCCTCAGCCCCGAGTTGTTTTTCCCGTACCACGTCGTGGACCAAGCCCCCGCCGAGAACCGGGAAAATTAAATCGTGTGCCTCAGCCAGAGTTAGCTCTTTTTGGGCGTCTTTCCCCACGAGATCTGCGAGTTTAGCAAGTGCAACCCCCTGCTCCGCACTGTTAAGCCTACCCTGTAGGTCAACTCGGTCTGTTGTATCACCTGAGACCCGATCATCTGGGAAAAACTTTTTTTCCGCAGTCTCCACCAAGATCGCCTTATAAGCATCACGAGCATCCCCTTCAGCAGGAAAACTCTCAAGGGGATTGTTATCTGATTCAGGATCCAAAGATAGAATTGGTTTTCTATTTGAGTCCTTAATCTCAACCCTCGTGCCATCAGCAGCTTCTCTGTAGAACTCTTCCGGACTCACCTGCCCCTCCCCATCAAGGAGTTCCAAGAGGGCACCTATACGTCCTACCTGCCTTTCTACATGTGCCGCCTTCCTGTCTTCAGGGCTGTCTATCTTACGGTATGTACTTTCTACGTAGGCCTTTGCGTCTTTATCTCGCTGACTAACTTTCTTGCCCCGCTTCCCAATCCCTTCTTGCTCTTCTTGCAAGGCGTCCATCGCCTCAAACAACTCTACCTGGCGTTGCTCCTCAACTGGATCGTTGTCAAGTAGCGGATCCACATCCGTAACTTGATTAGCTAGGACATTTAGCTCTGTTTTTATCTCTTCAAGCCGCTTTGCATCAGGATCCACTATGTTGCCGTCGGCGTCGAGCATAGGCTTAGTCTTGAGGATCTTCTCAACGCCTGCCATCTCCTCCGTGACGGACTCGGCCTCGGTGGATTTTGGATCGGCAAGACTCTTAAAGTAGCGATCACGGTCTTCATTCAGCTGACGGACAGTGAACTCAGTTCTAGTCTCTTCCCGTTCTAGACGAGTACTTTCCTCTTCCTTAAGAAGTTGTTTTCTAGGCAGAATCCCGTTTCGTACTTGTTCGTATAGCACACCTATCGACACCGTTGGCGGAGCGGCCACTGTTACACTGGAGTCTCTTTCGCTTTGGACCACATCGGCAGAGTTGCCACTTTCGAGGTATTCCGCCGCCGCAACGGCATCGGTCGCTGCTTGTTCATCCAATCTTTCGTTGATCTCACTCAGGAGACGTTCTGTTGCCTGATCAATGACAGGAGCTTCTGGTTCGGATTCAGTACTTGAACCCTCGGTCCCAGTAGGAAGGTCGTCTGCTGCTGCTTTGGCCTCAGCCCTCTTAGCTTGCTCTGATTGAACCTCCTCTACCTTTTCGACAAGAAGTTCAGTAGCCGCTGCTGGGGAATTCGCCTTTTTCTGTTCCGCCAACGCTGCATCTACCTCTTGCTGCAGTAGATTTTCACCATCGTTCTCAGCTTTGTGGATATCATTCGCAGCAAGCTTCATAGCCAAGCGAAGCTGTTTGTTAAGTTCAGCTTGCGCTTTTAATTCACGGTCTCGTTTCTCAACGGCGGCCTTCTGGTTTTCAGTGGTGGATGAGGATTCATCCATCGTTTGCTGGTGTTCTGCCCTTATCCTTTCGTTGGTAGAATTATTGACCTCCTCTGCGGCTCTTAGGAAATCAGAATTGAACACCTGTCCTACTGCTCTGGAATCTTCATCAAAGCGCAAACCTTCGCGGAATGCCTGAGCTTCGGTGCTGTTATCTAGATATTCTCCATTTTCGTCAAGTTCGGTGATCGTAACCCATTCATTAGGTATCTCACTGTCCACTCCACCGTCCTGTACTGCACGCGCCTCCGCCTTGCTGATGTGCTTGGAGGCCAGCCTAAGGTTCCTCATGGCCCTACGACTCTTAGCAGTCAGGCCATAGGTCGTCAGGTTCATTGCTAGATCGGCTATAGCACCGACCTCTCCACCTACAAATGCTTCCTCAAAAGCAGCGCCAACCGACCCTACCAAGGCTTCATCATCATAGAGGGCGCGAGCTACTAAGCTATTCCCGAATCCCTGGGCAGCCTCTTGGCGACCCTCCTCAAATGCCTGCCTTGCAGCCGACCTAGCAATCGCACCAATAGACTCAGGTGCCTTGCCCTTCGCTAACTCTATAGCGATATCCGTTGTAGACTTTGCCGCAGCCCTTCTGACATTTAATGCCCTGGTAACTCCCTTCCCTAGCCTTGCCATAGGCAGGGCTTCGCTTAGGCCAATGGCACCCGAGGCAAGAAGACCTAACGCCTCCTTGCCAGCACCTACGTCTTCTCCCGTCTCTTCTTCGTACCTAGCAGTTTCCGAGGCGTAGCTTCCGGCGTTCATAAGGGCACCAGAGAGGGCAGACGCGGCCACACTGTACCCGGAAGCAGCGAGTGCGCTCGCGCCCAATAATGGGGCGGCTCCAGCGGTGGCAACGGCAGGCACTGCCATGCCAGCCAAGGTCCCTAGGCCCATACCAACTTGCGCCCAGTTTGAATCCCGATATGCAGGATCTATTTTTAGGAGCAGGTCATTCAGTTTTTTCCTGTTGTCCTTTTCAGCCTGGGTGTCTTCATCTAGCGATGTGGCGGCAAGAACGGCTTGTTTTGCCAGTAGGCCCGCTTGAGCTACGCCAATGGGAATTGAACGACCTAGCGTGGCAATCCCACCTAAAGCCGTGCGGCCACCAGTATCCTCAGACGTAGGTGTCGGGGCTCTGCGTGACGGGGGCACCTCATCGCTAGGTGACGAAGGCTCCGGCCCCTGATAGCCCTCCTGCCAAGGAAGCACAATTCCCTGAGACGAACCCTGTCTTGCGGGAGCAGCCGGGGATTCTTGTCGTGCGGAAGCTGCGGTTGCCTCCTGAGCCAAGGCAACTTCAAGCTTCGACATGAAGGCTTCACGTTCTTCTGCCGACATGCCCTCAGGTAGAACGATCACCCTACCGTCAGGCAAACGTATTCTCTCGCCCATATGTTAAATTCCGATTATGTCCAGAATAAAATGTCGGCGCTTACTAAGGGCGACTGTATAGAGGATGGTCTGACGTGGCGATTCGGGACCGACCTTCCATCGGCGGCACGGCCACCGACATTGGATCTCCTTCCTCCCTTCCAATCCCCAAGATACCAGCGTTCTGGTCTCTGAAACGCCCCTGCATGCGTACCATCCTTTCGTCATTTTCCCTTATAGTTTCCTCAAGCCTGTCGCGAGCTTGCTGGAACGCTCTCATATTTTCCTCAGCAATAACAAGCCGTTGTCTCGTCCTCTGCGTGCTTTGGCGAGGGCCAAGCTCGCCAAGTTTGGCGGCTTCCGATGACCAATAGTTGTACTGAGCCGTCGCGGTATTTAGAGACTGACGATCCAATTGTCTGACCAACGCTTCTTTCATCTCGGCTTGATCCGATGCATCTACCGCATTCCCTTCATTGTCCACGGAGAAGTCGTAGTTGTTAATCCGAGTTCGTAGATGTTTAACATGGCTTTCTAGGTTAGCAACATTGCCCGGATCACTCATTTCGTCGCTAATGGAATAGAACTCGTCATCATCCCGCATCATCGCCATATACTGTGCACGGTCCTCTGCTGGTCTCTTGGCGGCTTCTTCTCTCTGCTTCAACTGGAATTCACCAAAGGCATCCTGAGAAGCGAGCAGACTCCTTAGGGCCTCAGTGCTACCAGAGTCGAGAGCCGACCTTATCTGAGCTTCGAGTCTCAGGTCCAGACTCTGGTTGTTAAGGAAATCTGTGCCAATGGCCATGATCTCAGTGTCAGATACCTGCATGTGATCGGTAAGCGCATCCTGGATCCGAGCAAGCTCATTACTTTCAGCGACCTGAGCAGCCTGATCCCCTGTTTCAATCCCACGCATCGCCTGATCCGTAATGGACCTATCAGCGTGCGTCTTGGCTTGTATCTCAAAAATCGAATCATACGATGTGCCCCGATCCTCGTACATTTTCGCAAGACTATCGGCAACCTCCTTCTCCATCTTTTCTTTACCTGTCGCGAGCGTATCTTGGATCCCGAACACATCCGTTAGCTCGTTAGTCCTGATCGTCCCTACCTTGTCTAGGACATCAGTGAAGGATTGGTTCGCGCCATAAGGATTCATCGCAAGCTCGCCCAACCCGCCAAACAAGGCAGAGTCAGCCCTTAGGTTGGCAGAACGCTGTAGTGCAGCCAGTTGTGTTTTCGACAGGCCCTGACGCTCTTCAAACAAGCCACGAGCAATGTCTCTTGCATGTGCGCTGCTTGTATCCCTCTCCTTCATAACGCTTCTAAAGGTCCTCTCCTGCTCTGCCGCCGTAGCATCTCTTTCTGACATAAGTGTAGCGAGCCTCCCCTTCTGCTCACCTGCCATCGTAGCAGCGCTTTGTCTATCTCCTCTAGCTCTATTGGATTGGCTTGTCGCGTCAGATCTACGTTGGCCCAACGTAGCCTCTATCGCTGCGATGCCTCTGTCTTTTTGAGCGCCTCTCTCAACCGTGACAGCATCCAACTCTGCCTGTCTACCCCTAGCTTTCTCAATATCTTGTAGGGTTTTACCGTAAATGGTCCCGGCACTTGCAATCTCTCTTAACCGTTGAGTGTTCGCGTCTCGTGCTAGGGTCTCATCTGTTATGCTCATATCACCTAGTGGGCGGCTCTCATAAGGATCACCGCTCAAAACGCTTCCCCCAACTTGAGCTACAAGATCATCTAGCGACATTGCATCTGCATCTGCATCTGCACTAGGAGTCCTAGACAGCTCAGTCTGAAGCCCCTCTCGTGTCTCTAGGTCAAGTTTATTGACGGTCTGCGTGGCAGGTGTTCCGGTCCTGTCGAGGGCGTCGGCGTAGTCAATTTCCTGAATGACACTTGGTACCTCTATCGGGTCAGGAGCGAGAACTGTACCCTGCCCTTGGGGGCGACCGCTTTGCATGTCCCTAGCGTTGTACGTATCCAAACTGCTCTGATCGTACAAACCTGCGTTAACTCCCGCTTGGGACATTATCCCCTCGTCCCAATCGTCCTTGAGTTTTTGTACATTGACCCCCCCCGTGGCCGTAGGCGCTGGCTTCCAATTAGGATGTGGTGTCTCAGTTTCTAGGTGCAGTTTGACGCCATCAACAACGCCGACACCATGAGTATGCATGTCTGGCACGTTTGTAGTACCGATCATACCACCTACATGGTACCCAGGGATTAGCCCTCCTCCAGCCATCATAGCCCTCGCAGGAACCTGCTCACGAGACGACCTAGCAAACGCTTCAGGGCTGAGATCAGGAGCATCCGGATTGCTTTCAATCCACGATTCGTAGGTTTGCTCACCACCCGGAGTTGGTCCCCCGGCGATACCACTCTGAAGGGCAGCCGTTTCCTCAGGCGTTAGCTGCTGATCTGCGCTTGGGTCTACCCCGACAACGCCGCGTTCCTTGAGGGTCGCTTCTAGGATGGTCACAGGAGCCTCCTCAACGGGAACGCCCTGCATCTTAGCTTGCTCTTCTTGCTGTGCTTTCCGTTCCTCAGCTTCAAACGCAGCAGTTAGGGCCTCCTCTTCTTTTATTCTCGTTAGAGCAAAGATAGGAGAAATACCCTGGGGCAGATATTCCCCCATGGAAGCTTTATTTAACTCAGCCGGTCCCATTTTCCGGACTAAGTCAAACTGTTTTGCGGGCATCATTGGAAAGGCCATTTATCTACAACTCCTAAAATTAACTATCTGACAGCCTACTGATCAGTCTACTGGGGGAACTACTGGTCCAGTCGGTACCGCCCCCTGATTCCTATTCATCCATTGCTTATAGGCGGCCAAGCCTTTGGCACCGAGTCCCATCAGATTACTGGCAGCGCCAACCTCAGGATTATAAGACGCTTGCGTTACCGTGCTCTGATACGGCAGGGCTCCTAGCTGCGAGTTCATCCAAGCAGCCTGTTGCATATCGTACTGCTGCTGCTGCTCATGCTGTGCTCTCTGGTAGTCTAGGCCTGATTGAGTTAGCTGACGCTGGCCTTGTCCTGCCCGGTTCATTGCATCTAGCCGTTGCAGTTGCTGGGTCTGCTGATTCGCGCCCAAGGCCATCTGCTGTCCGCCAATATTAGCCAACTGAGAGTAGGCCCCTGCTTCTCTACCCATGGCACCCTGCTGTCCTTGCAACATGTCTCCAGTGGTGCTGAATCCTTGAGTAGCAGCTTGTTGTGCTGCTTGTAAGCCCTGTAACCCTTGTTGAGTGCCCTGATTAGCAGCCTGGTAGCCTTGCTGCTGCCCTTGCATGTCGAACTGGGTACCCTGCGTAGCAGCGGCCCGTTGATCCTGTAGGCCCTGCATGCCCATTCCGATACCAGCTTGCTGCGCCGACAACATCTGCCCCTGAGCACCTGCTTGGCTTGCAGCCGCTTGCTGCTCTGCGCTAAGACCAAGCTGCTGACCTGCTGCCACACGACGAGCATCTTCCTGCTCACGCGCAATAGCACTCTGAAACGCATCCTGTTGTCCTTGTCCGATGATACTAGCAGCCTGCTGTGCGGCATCCTGTGCCTGCTGCCCCGCCATAATGCCTTGTCTGTACCCACCAAACGCGCCAGCACCGGCAGCCTGTGACCCCAACTCTTGGCCCTGTTGCTTCTGAAACTCTATCAATTGCTGCAACTGAGGATCAGTAACATTCTCGGTGTACTGAGACATATATCCAGACATGTCTGCTGACTTGCCTAGCTCAGGTCCAGTTTCACCGATAGCACGCATGCGTCCCGCAGCGGTTGCTGCCTGATCTTGGATTCCTTGACCAAGTTCAGCCATTTGTGCTTGACCCGCTTGGCCAGCCTCCATTTGTGCTTGGCCCAAGGCGCCTTGCTGTGCCTGCGCGGCTGCTCCAGTCTGACGCATGCCAGAACCTGCCAACTGACCCTGCATTTCGGCTCGACCAGCAAGGTCTTGCATACCTTGGGCACTTGCTTGCCCTTGGTCCATGGCAGTTGAGGCCAAGTTGCCATATTGTGTCGCCGCAGCTTGGTAGCCTGGGATCATACTACCAGTTCCCCGTGCGGCTTGATCCAATGTAGACTGAGCCTGTTGGGTGCCCTGTGGCCCTGCGCCTGTCCCGTAAGCACCATAGCCAGCCTGTGCAGCAGCTTCCATGCCCGTGAATCCAGCAACCCCTGGACCAAACTGCTTAAGAGGGGCCTCACCGGCCTTCATGATCTTGTCTTTGACTTGGCCAAACTGTGAAGCGACTGCAGGGTTTAATTGCTCTGACCGCACATTAAGCTGAGTGGACTGGCCGTAGCCCGCTGGCGCGGTGGCACCGCCCTCTTGGAAACCAATGACTCCACCCCTAGCTCTACGTAGGAGCCCTCCACGAACAAGTTTAGCAGCAACACTGCTAGGAACCCCTCGTGCCATCAACCTCGCTAGGTCAGAACTATCTTTTGTGGGAGTGTGTGCTTGGCCCTTCTTCGATAGCCCCATTATCCCAATCCCACCACCGGAGCGGTAGCGTCGTCTACGCATATTGCCCACCATAAGTCCCAGGTAAAACATCTGATAAATCGACAGGAGGGGGTTGGTCCAGCATCCCCGTCCTCTGCATCCTCACATCATCTTGCAACTGGTCCAGTACACCTGCCCCACGCTCAGTATTCCCACTGCCTAAGCCACTAACTACATCGGCAGCAACAACGAATTCACCGGAGCCAATCGCCACATCTTGTTCATATGGCATTCCTTCGTCAGCTGTCACGATGATATCGTCTGCCATTCCGTCTCCGTTTCCGGGTACTAGGCCACCACCCTGCATCTGTGGAGGCATCTGTGGAGGCATTGGCGGAGGCTGCATCTGCGGAGGACCCATCTGCGGAGGCATTGGTGGACCCATCTGCGGAGGCATCTGTGGAGACGCCTGTGGAGGCATCTGTGGAGACCCTTCTGGAGACTCCTGTGACTGAATGATCTCTACAAGTTGATCAAACTCTTCTGGACTAATGACCTCCGGTACAAACGCATCCTTGAATGCCATAGTAGTTTCGGAGTCTCCGGCTACAACAGCACTGGCAAATGCATCCATAACCTCGTCTGGTATCCCACGATCATCGCCACCTTCTGGGATCACCCCACCCTCAGCCCTACCCGTGGGTAGATAACTTTGGATCGCCGTTGGCTGATTCATGCGATTCAACATGGCCGCCGCACCCGGATTGCCAGCCTGTGCAAACTGGCCCGCTGTTGTTGGCATCGCGTTAGGATTGAATCCGCCAGCAAATGGTGAGGCCGGAGGAGGAGTAGGGGCGGCTGCCGCTGCCTTGGCCGCTGCTGCTGCTGCCGCTGCCGCCTTATCTGCTGCGGCCTTATCTGCTGCCGCCTTATCTGCTGCAGCCTTCTCTGCCGCCTTAGCCGCTGCTGCTGCCTTGGCTCTGGCTGCTGCTGCTGCCTTGGCTTCGCTTGGCGAAGGCTTGTTCTCATCTTTCGGGAGAGGGGCAACGACGCTGGAAGGCTTGTAGTCAGCATCACGCCGCTCCTCCGGAACCGCGTTCCTGTTCTCAATAATGTCTGGGACATCGTCCTCAAACTGCTCGTCTCCCAAGAACCTCCAGTCCTTTATGTTGCCTTCGTCGTCGTAGGGATCCTCAGTCGATCCCGGCACGGGCGGTCCTGTTACAGACGGTTGGCGATAACTGCTTACGTATGCATCTGGGTCCTCTTCGGTACGAGGCCTGTTCATACGAGCGAAGATGTCGTCAACTTCATCCGTGCGCTCCTCCGGGGCCGGAGCCGGAGTAGCCTTAGGCTTAGGAGCGGCAGCCACCGTATTTGGAACAAACTCCTCCATGTCTCCCAGGTCCCCAAACTCGTCAAACTCGTCCTCGTCCTCAAAGCTCATGTCACGTGTCATC
>TARA_R110001583_G_scaffold24869_5_pt1 | contig 16161 bp, 14 predicted proteins | sample TARA_R110001583 | Tara Oceans TARA_R110001583 (sample SAMEA4398432) | marine metagenome | biome: Polar Biome; feature: [MES] marine water layer (ENVO:01000295) within the mesopelagic zone...; material: water (ENVO:00002006), including particulate matter (ENVO:01000060) such as...... | reverse complement strand
ATTAGACAAAGCAGCTACTGATGCCGACAGAATGGGTGGTTTACTTGGTGCTGTTAATGGTCATATGTATGTAGACGATGAAACTAAAGTGATTCGCGACAAATCTTACACCTTATTAAAACGAGTAGTGGATGAGATTCGTAAATACGGTCGTTTCGTATTTCGTAAAGATCCCGAACGTGCAAAATCTTATTCGAGCAAACACAATAGGGATAAGTATAATGCTTATAAAAGAAAACAAGAATTAGAGGCTCAGGAAGAGGCTTAGTTCAATTAAAAAAGAGAAGCTCATCACTTCTCTTTTTTTTTGTGTTCTGTTTCGTATGCTTTTAATGCTTCAGTTGGTAAATTTACCCTCTCAGTTGCCCAACTGAAGGGTTCCCCGTCTAACTGACGGCCTCCCGCACCCAACTGAAAGGGTCAAACTTGCAACTGAGTACTTCCCTTATCTAACTGAAGGGTTCCCAGCCCAACTGAACAGGTCAGATCTCTAACTGAGATGCTGAATTTGTTAACGGAAGGGGTCCTTTTTGTAACTGAGAGCCCACTTCACCTGTCATTGCGAGAGTGAGGTACGAGCTCGTGGCAATCTCCAGATAGATGAATTAAGCTTGTTTATTTTTTAAGAATCCAACATCACGAGCAATATCTCGGGTTAGTTTGGAGAGTGGACGTTTGCCTAGATCTTCATCCTTTATGAAATTACCTGTAATCATTTGTATAATTTCTTCTCGAGAACTAAAGATGCCTTTATATTCCTCTAATAATTCATCAATACGGGAATCATTGTACACATAACGCTTCAACAGAATTTCCTGAGCGATGTCGTTATGGTTCTGATACAAATCATCTAGCCCAAGTACTTTTCCATTTGATTTAAAGAACTCTTGATTCTTCCAATCAATGTCTATCTCAACATGTTTGGGATTGGTAAGATAATCGGAACCAGTGATGTTATATTTGAATTCAACCAAGCTTTGCCCATTTATCCTTTCATCGTATGGTGAAAAAGCTATTGGATGTGTACCTTTTATATGATTGCAGGTTTTACAAGAAGGAATGAGATTAAAAAATGAAATGGCTAAAAAAGGGTATTTGCTTTTAGGAAAGAAGTGATCGAATTCACTGGTTCGTCTTTTTTTGTGATACTGATTTTGATTTTTAATGCTTTGAACATAGGTGCGATTGCAATAGGGACAAACGGTTATACCTAAACGATCAATTAATTCGATCCCTGAATATTTGACTTTCTCACCATTCACATTGAGGTAAGATAAACCCTTGGAGCTATTTGAAAAGTTAGCATATATTTTTGTGAATTCTTCTGGTGTTCCATCTTTATCAAAAAGAACTTTGAGATTTAAAAGTTCCGTGTGTTCGGCTTTTATTAATTTCTCAAAAGTATAGTCATACTCGTCTAACCAAGTTTTAAGTATTACATACCAACCTTTAGAAATGGCATAGGACTTTACTGCAAAATAATATTCATCGACTATATCGGTTATATTCTGTGGTCTTATTGGTATCATATCTAATTTTTTCGAGATGCTTCAAGTTTTTCAAGTTCCAATTTTAATTCATTAATCTGATCTTCTACTGGCAGAAATACATCTTTGTATTTTTGCTTCAACTTACTTTGGATAAGTGGTTCCCCAATCTGATTAATAATAAAGAGAATTTCGTCTTTCCTTATATCTGAGACCTTATTATTCGCATCATCTTGGTTTATATCCTGAATTACACCATCAATCTTCCCTTTTGCAAACTCACCCATTAAGCCATTTTCAAGAAAGAAGGAGTGGCGGTATAATGAATGAATGTTGGCACCGAAGGTGTGAGTCATATCTTTGGGTGATTTTACTTCACACAGGCCATTTTTATCCTTATTCAAGAAAATTATATTCTCTTTAGGGAGATCTGAGACAAGGAAAGGGGAGTGGGAAGTACAAATAATTTGAATCTTCTTATCTGTAAGCTTGGGTAATTCTTCAATTAATATATTTAAATACTCTTTTTGCCATTGAGGATGAAAGCCTAGCTCTCCTTCATCTATAAGAAATAAATAATGATCAACTTTTGTGTTTTGTCTATGTTGTATAATAGTATTAAATCGGGAAAGTATGAAATATAGAGCTAATTCCCCCGTACTCAATTGATGATTGTTTTTATTATTGTTTTCTGAGACAAAGTTTATATCAAGTAATTTATAAAATTCCGAATTAAATGGCTTTTCACCTTCTGTAGCATTAAAAATAAAATCAAGTTTTTGTTTTACCCTATCGGTCTCATTTATAATATCTATATAGCAAGGGTAATCATTAGAATTGAATAATTTTTGAAGTTGCTCAATATATTTTAATGCACTTTTTGAACCATAAAGTTGAATGTCTGAAGCGTTCTCATATTCCTTAAATGAATGAATCCATTTAACTGCTAGTCTATTTCTAGCTTCATTACTAGAACTGTGATAATCTCTAATAAATTCTGCCACTAACCTTTTTATCGTTATTATTTCGGCATCTAATTCTGCATTTTTAATGATATGATTACAGAGAGCAAAGAATACCCTGTAAGTTATATAGATATCCCATTTTTTTTGATGATACAAGTCTTTATCAATTTCATAAAATGAGAATTCAGGATAATTGTCTTTGTCAACGAATACATCATCCCTACTTGAAAACTCGCATAAATTGAATTTGATGAAATTAGGGATTTTGAGATTTGCTTTTTGACATTTCTTAGATGCAATAAGATCAATAAAAGCTGAATATTCTTGGTTTTTAAATCCGTAAAGATCATTGAACCTTTTAAAAATACTAGATGTTGAAATTGATTCTGGTATTTTCTCTTTTTGTTCATCAATTAGATCGAACTCCTCTGCAGCATTTATTGAATGGAGATCCCAAACATTAGAATAATAGAATATTTTAGGAATAAGCTGAAATTGCTTTAATATTTCGGAGCCAAAATTAATAATTGGTATTCGAGTTATTGAATTACCTTCTAGTGAAAGATTATCTAGATTAGAAATTATTTTAATACCCTTATCAGAACCAATATTTTTATTGTATTTAAACCTTGTATCGGCAGTTGGTCTAGATGTAATCAAAATTATTTTAATTGATTGATTAGTATGTTGAATATTAGTAAAAATATCAATAATAGAATTCAATATTCCACTCTTTCCACTTCCATTCTTACCAACAATAGCCGTTACATTGCTAATGTTCTCACCAAAGAAATTATTTGGATAGTTTGGGTTTCTATCTTCATGTTTAATGGTGTTAGTCTTTTCATCGTAATCGAACCAATGCTTAGGCGAAAAATTAAAGCCTTGTTTTTTAATGTTTTTATAATCTTCAATCCAAACGTATAGCAGTTCCATAGGGTATGTATTAGAGTTGGGATTGTAAATTTAACAAAATAGGAGAATGTTAATTAGTGAGTGCTCAATTATTTTGAGATTACTTCTCTCGCTTAGGCTCGCTCGTAATGACAATGTTTTTTGAGAGCCTCAAAGTATAACAGGTCATGCTCTGACTATAGGCAAGCTGCACATGTCAGGGTATGACTATAGATTATCCAAACATACTGAGAGCCTCACAAAAAAAGTGAGACCCTCAGTTTATACAAAAAATATATTCTCTAGCATCAATATTGCTGAAGTGTTGCATGTCTTTTTGTGTAAATTGCCGTACTCAAAAAACACACTAAACAGATGCATAAATTCCATATAGAAAGCCTGTCGACAGAGCTAGACGATAAAATATTAAACAAAACCAATACCAAGACCAAACCTTTGGGTTCATTGGGTATTTTGGAGCGTATTGCTTGCAAAATTGCAAAAGTACAAGGCACACTAAAGCCAGAAATTAAGGAGCCAACGGTGGTTGTATTTGCTGGAGATCATGGTATTGCAGACGATGGGGTTAGTTTTTACCCAAAATCGGTAAGCTACCAAATGCTATACAATTATATGGGAGGCGGCGCGGCTATCAATGTTTTTTCGCGTCAGCATGGTATCAATTTCAAGGTTGTTGATGCAGGTATCGATCATGATTTCGAACCAGACTTAAACATCATCAACCGTAAGGTGGCCTATGGGACTAAAAACTACCGTTTTGAGTCAGCTATGACTAAAGAACAATGTCTGGAGGCCATTGAAAAAGGCGCAGGCATTATCGAAGATTGCCATAATGAAGGCTGTAATTTTATTGCCTTTGGAGAAAAAGGCATTGGAAACACCTCGTCGGCAGCGCTTATTCTAAGTCTATTGGGTGATATTCCTTTGGAAGAATGCGTGGGACGTGGAACTGGCCTTGATAAAGCAGGGGTAAAAAGTAAATACGATCTATTAAACGAAGGTCTTTCTAAATATACAGGTAAAACAGATGATGCCCTTGAAGTGATGACTTATTTTGGTGGATTCGAAATTGCCATGATTATGGGTGGTATGCTTAAGGCTGCCGAGCTAAAGATGACACTTTTGATTGATGGTTTTATCATTACATCTGCACTATTGGCTGCTTCGAAAATTGATCCTAAGATTTTGGAATATTGCTTATACGCACATAAATCAAACGAAAAGGCGCACATAAGCATGTTGAACCATTTGGGTGCTGAGCCAATTATGGATATTGGAATGCGACTAGGAGAAGGAACGGGTGCTATGGTTTGTTACCCTCTTGTAAAATCAGCTGTTCTGTATTTTAACGAAATGGCATCTTTCGAGGAAGCTGGCGTAAGTGAAGCTGTTGAAGAAGCGACTGTTTAAGCTAAAAGTAGAAAATGGCTTAGTCACGAAGTCAATTTTTAAAGCAAAATAATTATCTTAGATACTGCCTTAAGCAAATACTCACACATAAACACACATAGTATGATACAATATAATATAGAAGCTCTTAATACAGAGAAGACTGAAGCGCTTCAGCAGAAAATCGATTTAAAAACTAAACCCCTTGGTTCTCTAGGCAAATTAGAGGAAATGGCCAAACATATTGGTTGCATCCAAAATACTTTGAGCCCTGAACTAAAGAAACCTGTTATTATGGTTTTTGCAGCTGATCATGGTATTGCTAACGATGGGGTGAGTCCTTATCCACAGGAAGTAACATGGCAAATGGTTGCCAATTTTATGGGTGGTGGTGCAGCTATCAACGTTTTTGGTAAGCAACACGATATTGATATTCGTATTATCGATGCAGGTGTTAATTACGACTTTGATAAGAGTTCGGGCGTTTTAAATGCTAAGATTGCTCATGGCACTAAATCGTACTTAAACGAGTCGGCTATGACAACTGAGCAGTTTGAACAAGCTATGAAACGTGGTTCTGATTTGGTAGAGCGTATTCATTCTGAGGGATCAAATATCATCGGATTTGGTGAAATGGGGATAGCGAATACTTCGTCGGCTGCTATTATTCTTCACCTTCTTAGCAATATTGAGCTAAGTGCTTGTGTTGGTCGTGGTACAGGATGGGATGACGAAGGCTTGCAACGCAAGTACGAAATACTAGGTCGTGCCCTTGCAAAATACAGAGGAACCAATAAAGCTGAGGAAGTTCTAACTTACTTTGGTGGATTCGAAATTGTGATGATTGCAGGTGCTATGCTTAAGGCTGCTGAGCTGAAAATGACCATCATGGTTGATGGTTTTATCATCACATCAGCACTGTTGGCTGCTTCTAAAATAAGTCCTAATATTCTGGATTATTGTATTTTCACTCATAAGTCTCAAGAAAAAGGGCATCAACTAATGCTCGATCAACTAAAAGCAAAGCCACTGTTAGATATGGGCATGCGTTTGGGCGAAGGTACAGGTGCTGCAGTTGCTTTTCCATTGATTCAATCAGCGGTCAATTTCCTTAACGAAATGGCTAGTTTCGAAGATGCTGGCGTTAGTAATGCTGATTAATTATTAGATATTAAAAGAATTTGACGCAGGTTAAATATGAAAGATCATATTTAATCAGCGTCTTCTTTTTTTGACGCAATCACAGACCTCAATTAATCTCATATGTTTAGAGAACTCAATATCTTTTTTACCGCTCTTTCCTTTTTCACTAGAATCCCTTTCCCAAAATGGGCTAAGTTTGAAAAAGCATACCAACATGAGGCTGTCAAGTATTTTTCAATTGCTGGCATCATCATTGGTGGATTAAGCGGCTTGGTTTTCGCTTTATGCCATTGGGTATTACCTTTCAATATCTCCCTTGTTTTGTGTATGGTGTTTACCACTTTACTGACAGGTGCTCTGCATGAGGATGGTTTTATGGATGTATGTGATGGTTTTGGAGGCGGTTGGACTAAGGAACGTATTCTTGAAATCATGAAGGATTCCTTAGTTGGAGCTTTCGGTATTTCAGGGATTCTTTTTGTTGTTCTGGCACGTTTCTTTGGTATGGAAACGATTTCGGCAAGTTCACTTCCTATTGTTTTGATTGTTGCTCATTCATTTAGCAGAACTCTAGCTGGTAGTTTGGTCAATAGTCACGTTTACGCCCGAATTGATAATTCCAAAGCTAAGGATTACGCCCACAAGTTAAGCGGAGGGAATCATTTATTCTTATGGCTAACTGGTCTTTTACCTATTCTACTTTTGCAGGATATCAAATATTTCTTAATCATTATTCCAGCTTTCCTTGCCAAATTCCTTTTAGGTCGATACTTCCAAAAATGGATTGGTGGCTACACAGGAGACTGCATTGGCGCGACACAACAAGTGGTTGAGATTGTGATTTATTTGAGTTTTTATATCATATCTGTTCATCTATAAAAGAGATATTCTTTATAATTTACAACAGTACCTTTTACTTTTGTATTTAAATTTATGATCTAGTTGTTTTTCTTATCCTTAGTCCTGCCAACCGTGAAATGATCAAAACTATCCTTTGAAGGCTTTTTATATTTATACTTATAACGAGGGTGAGTGAAGTATTCATACCATCTCCAGTACTTTAAGGTATTTCTTCCAAAAGTTCGATAAAGATTTGTGTTTTTGTAAAGTTGATTTTCTTCACTAAAATTGGCAAATCTTATTTCCATTGTTTTTAGATCAGTTCCTTTATTAGGCATTGTTAAAAACTGATGATTTCCATCTAATGTTTCAAATTTATAGCGTTTGGAAATGCCTCCATCTATTAAACCAATGTATAAATAGGAATAATAATTGCTAGTTACGATGAAAGTGAGAAATAGTATAACACCAATAATCCTTTTGGCTGTTTTTTTCATAAAGAGTTAGTTATTAAAATTTTGGTATTATTTATAAAAACTACTTCATCTTTAATAATTTATTTCTTTTCATACATTGACGTTTATCAAGTTTAGATTGTTCAAGAATCTCTTTTAAACTAAGCTTAGGTAATTTGTCATTAGATATAATTGCGGAATGATTAAGAAATAATGATTTTAATAAAGGAACACCTAAATAACCCGAAATTAATACAGTATCTCCTTTCTTGAACTTTTGCTGTTGCGGTTTGTGCATTTTACAATAGGCATAATACCCATCCATAAAACTTCTAAGTATTATGGAATAATGTTCGTCAATAACAGTATCTTTTTCAAATGCTGAGATCAGACTTATTCTCTGTTTTATTTTGGGTGGATGCATTTTATATTTATGATATTCAATTGTTTGTGGGAAGTTGTTGTTGTCAGTAATACAGTTAACATACTTGACTAGAAAGTCTTTATTTCCAAATAAATATTTCCAAAGACTAAAATTCGCAATTCCCTGATAATTATTCAAGTTATAAAAATCAAACCTATTCAAATATTCATCATCATAAATAGTATCTCCATTTGTGTACTCACTGTTTAATTTTCCATCGATACCAGCACTAATTAATACTAAAGATTCCTTCTTTTTTGTTTCCCTATTATATAATGGAACATATAGTAATAATCCACCATTATCGCTTAGGTCATCTTTATAAGCATTTTTCACAAATTCTTCAGAAGATGAATTTGTAGAAAAGCTGTTAGGAATCATAGTTGAAATTTGATTATGTAAGTTATAACCAGACAGACTAAAAAAAGTAGTAAACCAGCTAATTTTAAGATGACCATCCTGCCTTAGTAGATCAATTTTACTATGTTTAGTTATATATTCTTGTTTAGTATTTTGGTACCATAAATAGGATAAGATGCTTATTGATATTATAATTATTGTTTTTATAATTAATTTCATAATATTAGATTTATTATTATTCAACACATTCTTTTATAGCATTTAGAAATATTTCGGCATTTTCCATATTATTAGTTGATTCACCCAGTTTTATTTGTATGTTCATTATTGATGAACCACCTTGATTGTCATTTGTAAAATATCTATATCCAGCCCAATAGCCTGTTTTATGATAGCCTTTTATATTTGCATTAAAGGGTAATGGTAAAGGTATTCTAGTACCATCTACACTCACAGTATTATTCCCAATGAGAGCAAACTCTACTGTAATGTCTAAGACCTTACCTCCTGTAACAATACGACCAGCAAATGAAGGAGTGTAGTTATCTGTTCCTGAAATTGATCCAAAATCAAAGGTATCATCAAGATTTATATATCCACCATTTCTTAGGTTTTTATACTCATATCTTAAGGAGTTCATTAAGTGAGCTATCCTATCTCCGTTTGTAAGGTCAAACCAATTTTCTTTTGAAATACTATTTAACTCTGAACAATCTTTAAGACGCTTTGCGTTAGAATTTGAGCTATCCCAAGCTAAAGGGTCATCATCAGGACTTGGGGTATCACTACCTCCATTACCATATCCACCACTGCCACTACCTTCATTGTTTCTACAAAAAGATGAAACATATTCTTTTGACCCATCATTAAAGAGTTCCCATACCTCATAGCAAATAACTGCTTCATTTTTAGTTCTTGACTCTGATGAATTTCGTTTACCTTTAACAAACAAATTATCTTCTAATGGGATAAATTTTCTATTAAAAAGAGAAATGTTACCATTAAACTCTTCGCTAATATAGCCATAATTAATATTGCTTGTATTGCTTAGGAATTCTGTTGAATTCTCATTAGAACTGATAATGGATAGAGATGCGTAATAGGAATTATCATCACCAAAAAATAACATTCTACTTACAATATTCATCTCAGGATGATTAGTATTTGTCAAAGACATTCTGTCTCCAGTAACAATAGAAACCTCAACAATATTTTGAAGTGGGGAGCAGGTGACTACTGCGTTTCTCCAATCTAAGCTTTCTGAGTATTCCAATAAAGAATGATCGTTTTTAATTGTACTTTGAATATACCAATTTCTAACGTCAGATATATCTTTAGGTAATGGATTCATACTTTCTTCAATCTCAAAGTCCTCTGACTTGTCGCAAGCACTAAAGCCAATGCAAAATATCAAAATTGCGGTTAAATAAATAAATTTGTTCATGAAAATTAGTTTAGGTTAAATTAGTATTATACCCCTTTATTCCTAAAAAAACAGAAAAAGTAACCCAATAAACGCACCTCTTTGTTAACAAAATAACGATAATTTGTAAACTACCAGCAAACATAAGGAGTTTGAGGTTTTCGGAGCCTTGTGTTTTACAACCTATTTATTATATCTGACACCTAATTATGCGATTTTAGCTTCATTATTTGGCTTGCAAATCGAAAAATAATGATTTTGAAGGAGGGAAGAGTTTAGATATTCCACACAGAATACTATTTTTGCATATTCATCTTCAAAATAAACAGACAGATATGATACTTCACCTTATAAGACATACTAAAGTTAATGTTGAGCCAGGCATTTGTTACGGGCAAAAAGACGTTGAACTACTTGAAACTTACCCAGAAGAACTAGAAGCAGTTAAAACTAGCATTGCTGAATTAAAATTTGATGCAATTTATTCTAGTCCACTAAGCCGTGCAAAAACTCTTGCTACCGATTTATTTGGCGAATCTGTAACCTTCGATGATCGTTTAATGGAATTGAACTTTGGCGATTGGGAAGGAAAGGCTTGGGATGAGATTAAAGATCCTTTTTTAGATAAATGGATGGAAGATTTTGTGAACAAGAAATGTTCCAATGGAGAATCTTTTGTGATGCTACATGAACGTGTGGTACAGTTTTTGGAAGAATTGAAGAAGCTGGAGCATAAAGATATCGCTATTGTTACCCATGGTGGAGTAATCAGAACACTGCAAGCAATACATAAGAATATCCAATTAAAAGAAGCTTTTAACGAATCTCCAGCTGATTTTGGAGAGCTTGTTCAACTGGAATTTTAATTTTTTATTGTGGCTTAATGTCTGATTATGTGTGAATATTCACATAGCAATAGGCTAGTCTCATCATTTTTTTTACTAATTCTATTTGATTATTTAATGAAATAGTTATTTTTAGGCTTGTTTTGAAAAAACAGGAATACTAATTAGAAACATAAGATTACACCGGTCAGAAAACAGAACACCTTTAATTCTTATAAATTGTTTGAATTAATATTGTATTGCGGCCTTGATCAGAAATTAAAAACCAATCGAAAATATGAAAAAATTAATCCTTACCCTAGTTGTTTGTTTAAGTGTTTTAGGTGCATTTGCACAAGATGCAGTGCAATTAAAGAATGACGGAAACGCCGCTCTTAAAGCTAAAGATTACAAAACAGCTATCGTTCATTTAGAAAACTATTTAAGAACTCCTGAAGCTTCAGCAGATATTAAAACTGTATACAACGTAGGTTATGCTGCTGCTAAAGTTAAAGATTACGCAAAGTCTGTTATCTATTTTGATAAAGCTATTGCTGCTAAGTATAAGTTGTCTAGCTCATATTTAAGAAAAGCGACTGCTCAAAAGAAGCTAAAGAAGTATGACGAAATGGTTGCTACTTTAAAAGCTGGTATGGCTGCAGTTCCTGCAAAGAATGCTAAATTAGCTAAGACTCTTGCTAAGCATTACCTAATTCAAGGACAGAAAGCTCAGCAAGCTTCTAAATTTGATGCTGCTGAAAAGTCATATAAAGAAGCAATTGCAGTGAAGTCTGCAATGAAAACTGATGCTATTGTTAGCCTTGGTTCTTTATATTTCGGAGAAGGAGCTAAGATTCAGGCTGCTGCTAATCCATTAGCAAATACTGAGAAAGCTAAATTTGCTATTGAGATTGCTAAAGCAAAATCTTTCTATAAGAAAGCTGTTGCTCAGTACACAAAAGCGAAAACTCTTGCTCCAGCAAGAGAAGATATTGATTCTTTATTGAATAAAGTAAAAGCTGTATTGTAATAATCAATCGCTACAAAATATTAAAGGGATGCCAATGGCATCCCTTTTTTTGTATCTGATAATTGAAGAAAACTCCTCAATACTTAATTTCGTTTAATTCTGACCTAAGTTCTTTAGAACAGAGAATGTTTTATCAATAGCATCATCATTAACGACAAGAGTAAACTCATTGGTAGTTGAAATCACTTCACGGATATTGATTCCTGCCCATGCAATACTTTTTAGAATGTGATAGTAAAAACCAGCTTGTTGTGCGTTTTCATCAGGTAACTTTAAGGTTACAGCTGATAGTCTACCACTTTTACTCAATAAGCTTTCTCCTTCGAATATCTCTTCTACTTGCTCGGCCAAAGACTGACTGACAACAAGGTTTGATTCAAACACACCCTGAACCATAGTGTAGAAGAACTCCTGGTTTGGACCAATGGCTCTAAGAAGATCTGTATGTTTTTCAATAAGCGTACTCGAATTCTTGTACGTATAATCAACCAATTGCGAACGAACAATAATATCTCGAACCACAACCTCAGTACCAAGGTGAGCGATCTTACCTTTCATTTTTGGAATCAATCGGTTAATCGACATGACAATTGCACCACCTTTAACTTCAGAGCCAAAATATTGTTTTACCTCAGGTTGAATTTTACGAGCCAATGACGAAACGTTTATTAATCCTTCGACTAAAGCCTCTGCCAGAAAAGGCTGATGTGCAATAATTTTTTCTACTATTTGAGAGATACTGAGCATACGTATATTTTTTTTACAAAAATAGATAAAATGTTTAAATTTTCACACTAATTTAAATATTAGTATTGATTTTGTTCTAATATTAAATGCAATTACACCATTACGTATGTCGAATCCTAAAAATAATATCTTTGTGATATCGTTAGGGGTGACAATATAGAGGCTGAGATAAAATCCTAGAACCTGCAAGCATCTTAAAATCACATATTGTAGCCGATTATTTGGATATATTTCGAATCAAGAATGTTTACCTGATCTCGAGATCAGAGCAATATCAGGAAATCAGTTGCTTATTGACGGAACCATTTACACTTTAAAGGATAGAGTGGTAAAAGAAAGAACTTCAGTTCTTGTTGGTCCATTTTTCGATGATGGAGATATACGTGGTATTAATATTTTTAATGTGACAACAATAGAAGAAGCTGAAAAACTCACTGAAAGCGATCCCGCAATCAAAGCTGGGCGATTAATTATGGAATTGCATCCTTGATATGGTTCGCCAGCTGTGAAGGAGATTAATAGTATTCACAATTAATGAAAGAACCTATCGCTGAATAGGCTAAAAATAGGGCTATGAAAAAACCTCTTCATTTTAACGAAGAGGTTTTTTATTTATAAAATAGAGTTTCTAATGCTTGTGTTTGTGCTCACCTAGGTATACATGATCGAAATCGAGAACCGTATCGTTTAATTTCTTAATCATTTCTACATTGGTACTTTGCTTTGCTTTCATAGCGTAAACGCAAATCTTATGCAAAAGCTCCAGTTGTTTCATACTCTTTGCTTTCTTTACAGGATCTTCACTCACCTTCACACGCTGGAACATGAAATATTGAGTAGCAATAGCTTGCAATTTATTGGCGTGCTCTTCTTTATTATTAACCCAACGAACGAGTTGATTGTAATCTGGCTTTTCTGCAGCAGAAAGTTCTATAATCAGTTTCATACTCTTTTCAATAGTTTGAATATGCTCATACATCATTTTTACACGAGCTTCATCATTGTATATTCCACAAGGAATTTCGCAATGCGCGTATGATTTAATTGATCCAAATCCTATAAACATTAGGCATACAAGAGCGAGTACTTTTATCTTTTTCATAACTTATAAATTTGTTTTAAAATTTTAATTGAAATTAATCTAAATAAGCGAGATCTGAAAATATTCTCAGGTCTAATGAAGGATTAATGAGTTGTTATTTATTTCTGCTTATCACAATAATTAAAATTTGAGAAATAGAGGGGTAGCATAACTAATGAAACAATTCATTTATATTTGTAGCATGAATTCTAAAACGCCTTTTTGTTTAATGCCCTTTATTCACTACCATGTTGGCAATGCAGGCTATGTTAAAGCCTGTTGTGTAGCCAATATAACCTATGGGAATTGTAATACGCAATCTTTAGATGATATATGGGATGGAGAAGCGATAAACAAGCTGAGGACTAAGTTTAAAAAAGGGGAGTCCGATCCACGTTGTGCTGTCTGCCTAAATCTAGAAAAAGCTGGAGGGAAGAGTATTCGCCAAGAAACTCAAGATCGATTTTTGTTGAATAATTCAAGCGAAGCAATTCCTCTTCCTACTTATTTTGATATTCGCTTTTCAAACGCCTGCAATTTTGCTTGTCGTACTTGTTGGCATGGTGCTAGTTCCGCTTGGTTTTTTGAGGCAAAGACATTAAAGCGAAATTGTGACGACAAAGCCTTAATCCAAAATATAACCGATTTTTGGAACTTCATTTCTGAAACAGGAGAATCATTGCTTCAAGCAGAAGAAATTTATTTTGCAGGTGGTGAACCTTTAATGAGTGAAGAGCATTACTTGCTATTAGAATATTTGATTGAAAACAAGCATACAAAACTTCGTTTGCGTTATAATACGAACTTTTCTATCCTAGAATATAAAGGAAAAAACATACTCGATTATTGGAAGCAATTCGAAAATGTAGAAATCTTGGCGAGTATTGATGCACATGAAAACCTGGGGGAATACATAAGAAAAGGCTTCAGTTGGGATCAGTTTGTGAAAAATAGAAATGCAATTCGAGAACTATCACATATTAAATTTAAAATTGCACCTACAATCTCAGTGCTTTCAATTGCTAATCTTCCAAATCTCTACAAGACTTGCTTAGAATTAGAGATTATTGAAAAAGAGGATATATATATCAATATACTTGAACGCCCTCATTATTATAATAGTAAAGCTATTCCTTCAGATATTAAAGCTAAGATTTCAACATCCTTTGATCATTTTTATATATGGGCAATTCGCAATAAGGTTCCACAATGCGTAATAAAACAGTTTGAAGAGTGCATCGATTATATGAAAGCTGATGATTTAAGCAAGCATTGGAGAAAGTTCATTCAAGAAACGGCTCTCTTCGATGATTTACGCGATGATCACTCTCCATTTCTTAGAGATCTATTCGAAATGCATTAATCAATTAATACCATTCTACTCGCTCTATGAAACTCTATGGCTTCTTTTACCTCGCTAGCTGATGAAGCTTGCATTACTTGATGGCACAATTTAGCTGCACCGTGGAATTCTTTGCAATAGATTTTAAAAAAGCGCTTAAGGATGGCGAAGTTTTTATTGCCTTGCCAAGTTTGAGTATATAAATGAGTATGCTCCCAAAGCATATTCAGTCGAGTGTTTTCATCCAAATCGGTCATTTCAGGATTAAACATCCATGGGTTCCTAAAAATACCTCGACCTACCATAACGCCATCTACACCATACTGCTTCACTTTATCTAAACCATCCTGGTACGACATCACATCACCATTACCAATTAGCTTTATATGAGGAGCAAGCTGGTTTCTTAGATTCACAGCTTTGGCAATCTCATTCCAATCGGCTAATCCATCAGACATTTGCTTCTGAATACGACCATGAATAATAAGAGCATCTATAGGCATTCCTAATAAATGGGAAATCCACGAATCTGTTACAACTTCTTTAAATCCAATTCGAGTTTTAACACTAAGAGGTAAATTAGATCCCTCGCGAGTTGCAAGGATGACTTCTTTAGCCAGTTCAGGTTCTTGAATCAGAGCTGAGCAGCAGCCAGATTTCACAACATTCTTAACCGGACAGCCCATATTAATATCAATTCCATCAAAATCAGTTTCTTGAGCTATATATTGTGCAGTTTTGTAATACTTTTCAGGATTCTTCCCCCATATCTGAGCAATAAGCTTAACCGATTTAGCCTTTAATAGCTCTTTCTCACTCTTATTAATCTGTAAGCGATGCTTGACTTTATCGTGCCCAATTTTGTGGCACATTCCATCTGTAGATGTAAATTCAGAAAACAGAAGATGTAATTTCCCTACTTCTGAGTTTCTCATCACAATTTCCCGAAACACGGTATCTGTAACATCCTCCATAGGAGCTAAAGAAAACGATGGACTAGTTTGTTCTTGCCAAAAATTGGATTGCATTGCTTTTATTTAGAATTAATAAACATTGTAAATCTAAGGTTTTTATATCAATACTCAAATGTAAAAAAGCCTTATCTCTAAAACAGTGATGTTTTAGAGATAAGGCTTTCTGTAAATGCGAATTAGTTCTTGTAAAAGAATCTAAAAATAGAGTGTAACACCCAAAGACAAGTTCCATATCTCACTATACTTGACGTAATCGGTTCGAATTGCTTCAAGCAAATAATTATCCATTGTAGCTAATTCGGTGTAAAAATCAACTCCCTTAATCGTCTTAAAGGGCAGTGGGTGATAAACCATTACACCAACAAAGGGGGCGAAATGAACTTTATTCTGAAAGTAATAATCATCAGGGAAATAATCGGGAAGTTTTCGATAGGTATTATGAGTAGAACCAAAATTAATACTTAATCCAGCAATTGGACTAACTACAAAATCTTTATAATAGAATTTCTTTATTAAAAAGGTATTCTTAAAAGCTACGGTATTTAAGGTTCTTTCATGACCAGGGTACTCTGCCATTCCGTACATGATTGACAATTGATACCAATCATCTACCAAGTAATAGGTAGCACCAATAGACATATACCCTATATTACCAGCATGTTGTATCTTTGCTGCTCTTGGTATATACCACTTCCTTTTTAAACTGTCTTGCTCTACATCCTCTTTTTCTTCTGCAACTAAAGTGCTGGAAAAAAGTATAAG
>TARA_R110001583_G_scaffold84281_4_pt1 | contig 16203 bp, 8 predicted proteins | sample TARA_R110001583 | Tara Oceans TARA_R110001583 (sample SAMEA4398432) | marine metagenome | biome: Polar Biome; feature: [MES] marine water layer (ENVO:01000295) within the mesopelagic zone...; material: water (ENVO:00002006), including particulate matter (ENVO:01000060) such as...... | reverse complement strand
TGTAAGTGCTAACTACGGTTTACAATTAGGTGATAAAGGAGGTTTCTTAAACTTTACTGGAGATTTTGATGTTAGAGATGATTATAACAGAATGAAAGCATGGGAAGGTGGTATTTTTAACCTTTACAATACTGTTGAAAGATTTGCAGATAATGCCGGATACGATTTATCTAGTTTATTAGATGATAATGTATCTGATGTGATTCAATATGGTAATGCTGCAGGTTTAGGTTTAAGCCCGTCTGCAACTAAATCTGAATTACAAGATATTTTATCTGCTGATAATACAACTTCTGAATTGGCTGCAAGAGGTTTAGAAAGAAGTGATTTTAATATGAGAGTTGGTCAATCAGCATTACGTGGTGGTCGTTTCTTTGCAAACTTTTCATTGCCTTTAAATGATGATGGTACAGAACTATATTCTTTCGCAGGTATGAGTTCAAGAGTAGGAAACTCTGCAGGTTTTTACCGATTGCCTAGCCAAAGTAGAACCTACACTCCTGCCTATATCAATGGATTTTTACCTGAAATTAATTCAGCAATTACAGACAAGTCATTTGCTATAGGAATTAAAGGTAAAATAAATGATTGGGATGTAGACTTTAGTAATACTTATGGAAAAAATGAATTTTTATATACCATAGGAAATACATTTAATGCATCTTTGCAAAATGCCTCTCCAACAACATTTGATGCTGGTGGATTCTCATTTGCACAAAACACAACTAATTTAGATATTAACCAGTTTTTTGATGACACTATGTCTGGTTTAAACGTTGCTTTTGGTGCTGAATATCGTATAGAAAATTATGATATTATAGCTGGTGAACAACCATCCTATTCTCAATATACTGCAGCGGGACAAGCAATTACTTTAGCTTCACAAATTCCAGCAAAAGATTTCTTTGGAAATTCAAGACCTGGAGGGTCTCAAGTATTCCCAGGATTTGGTCCATCTAACGAATTATCTCGCGGAAGAAGTAGTGTTGCGGGTTATTTAGATATAGAAGCAGATATTACTGAAAAGTTTTTATTAAGTCTGGCTACCCGATATGAAGATTACTCAGATTTTGGATCAACACTTAATTTTAAAGTAGCAACTAGAATAAAAGCTGGTGAAAACACTAATCTTAGAGCAGCATTTAATACTGGTTTTAGAGCACCGTCTTTGCATCAAATGAACTTTAATTCTACATCAACAATTTTCGATAATCTTGGTAATCCACAAGAAGTAGGTACATTTGCCAATGATAGTAGAGCTGCAAAATTATTAGGAATCCCTCAATTAAAAGAAGAAACTTCAAGCAGTGTTAGTGTAGGTTTTACAACTAAGATGCCAGATGCTAATTTAACTATAACCATTGATGGATATTTTGTTTCAATTGATGATAGAGTTGTTTATACAGGTCAATTTAAAGGTCCAGGTACTGGAACTGAATTAGATAATTTATTAGCGCAAGCTAATGCTTCAGCAGCTTCATTTTTTGCGAATGCTATTGATACCGAATCTAAAGGAATTGATATTGTTATTACACATGATGCAAAGCTTGGTAATAATGCAAAATTAAAATCTGATTTATCTGGTACTTTTTCTAAAACTGTAAAAGTTGGTAATGTAAAATCATCTCAAGTTTTGAAAGATGCAGGATTAGAACAAACATATTTTCCAGAAGATAGTAGAGTATATTTAGAGGAGGCAGTACCTCGTTCAAAAATTAATTTATCAAATAGTTTAACTACTGGTAAATTTAATGTGTTCTTAAGAAATGTTTGGTTTGGAGAAGTTACAGAAGCAACTACTACTGTGGAAAACCAACAAGTTTTTGGCTCTAAATTGGTAACAGATTTATCATTTGGTTACAAAGTATCTGAAAGTACAACAGTTACTATTGGAGCTAATAACCTTCTTGATATTTACCCAGACAGAGCAGACGATGATTATGGAAACAGAAGTGGTGGTCGTTTTGACTGGTCAAGAAGAGCTCAACAATTTGGTATTGGTGGTCGTTTCCTTTTTGCTAGATTAAGTTTTGTACTTAAATAAAACATAAATGATTTATCTTCAATAGAAGATATGTTTTAATAATTTTAAAACCCGTAAAGAAAAGAATCTTTACGGGTTTTTTAGTGTTCTAGAATAAAGTTTGTACTTATTGTAAAATTTATAAATATGATATATATCACATCTTATAAAATCTTTAATCCTGAATTTTATAGTTCTTAATTTAATCAATATAATTAAGTTTATAAACACCTGATTTTTAAACAAAACTAAAATGAGAACTACTTCAATTTTATTATTTCTAGTTTTTGTAACTTTACAAATAAAGGCACAAAGTACAATAGTTTATACAGGAGATATTGCAGAATTATCAAATACAGAACTACCCACAACTACAAAAATAATTAATTCACTACCTGAATTTCCTGGAGGGAATAAAGGTTTAGCAAACTATTTAACAAAAAATATAAAATATCCAAGAAATTCAAGAAATTCAAGTTCAAGGGGAAAGGTAATTGTATGCTTTAAAGTTGAAAATAATGGTAAAATATCAGACGTAAAAGTTGTTAAAGGTGTCAATAAAATTTTAAATAAGGAAGCTAAAAGAGTTGTTTCCATTATGCCAAATTGGAAGCCTGCTTATGAAAATGGCATAGCTATTAGCGAAGTATTAAGTCTTCCTATAGTGTTTTTTAGAAATTAAAAATTGAATCTATATAGGTTTAAAGCAAAAGAATCTTTTAGTAGTAAAGAATAAGAGGCTATCTAAAAATTGTAAAAATCACCATTCTAATTTTCCACTTTTCAGATAGCCTATAAATTTTTAATTTTATACTATTAATTACTTTTCTTAATAATTTGAATATCAGTAAATTCTTTAGTAACAATCAATGTATGCTCTTTACAATTAAATTTATTCATGTCAATTTTTTCATTATCAATTTCAATTTCTCCAATTTCAAAAGGCAAACCGTGTAATTTAAGCTCAAATGTATCGTATTCTGTTATGTATTTACCTGATTTGAATTGCTGAATATTTAATGAATCTTGTTTACCTACTAGTTTGAAATTTCGTAAACTAAATCTACCTTTTTTGTTGTCATATCCATCATGAGCATCTTCATAAACTTGTGAATTTTCTTTCCCTTTTTTGAAATAAATATCTAATTTTAATTTTTCAATTTCTTTTTCTCCAACATATTGTTGAATAGGGTATTTAGGAATAATTGCTCCAGCTTTCACAAAAATTGGTAAGCTATCAATATCTGCATTTACCCATATTTCTTCACCTCCTTGCACTAATTCATCGTCCCAAAAGTTATACCATTCTCCTCTTGGAATAAACATTCTTCGTCCTTTTGCATTTGGCTCTAAAATTGGGCAAACCAATATTTTTTCACCAAAAATAAATTCATCATTCCTGTAATGTGTGTGTTGATCATCTTGATCAAAAAGCACTAACGATTTTAAAATTGGAATTCCTTCATTTGTGTATCTCCAAAAAGCAGTATATAAATATGGTAATAATTGATATCTAATTTCAATAAATTTTCTAGCAATATCAGTCATCGTTTTTCCAAAAGTCCAAGGCTCTTGATCTCCGTGATCTCCAGACGAATGCACTCTACAAAATGGGTGAAAAACACCTAATTGAATCCAACGAACAAATAATTCTCCATTTGGCTGCTCAGCAAATCCTCCAATATCAGAGCCTGCAAATGAAAATCCAGACATACACATACGTTGTGCTTGGTTATTTGCAATTGCTAAATGATCCCAAGATGCAACATTATCTCCTGTCCAAGTTGACGTATAGCGTTGAGTTCCTGAATATGCCGATCTTGTAATTACAAATGGTCTTTTTGGGTAAGAGAATTTTTTCAATCCTTGGTAGGTAGCTCTCGCCATTTGCATGCCATAAATATTATGTGCTTTTCTATGACTACAATGGTTTCCATCATAATTATGACGAACATCATTAGGGAAGGTTTTTCCAGGAACATCCATAATAGCAGGTTCATTCATATCATTCCACACACCTTTTACTCCAATATCTTCAATTAATTCTTTAAAAAGACCTGCCCACCATTCTCGTACTTCTGGGTTTGTAAAATCTGGAAAATAACATTCCCCAGGCCATACTTTTCCTTTCATATAAGGACCATCTGCTCGTTTACAAAAATAATCGTTTTCTAATCCTTCTTTATAAATAGTATAATCATTATCAATTTTAATTCCTGGATCAATTATAGCAATTGTTTTAAAACCATCATCTGCCAATTCTTTCACCATTCTTTTAGGATCTGGAAAATATTCTTTATTCCATGTAAAACACCTAAATCCATCCATGTAATCAATATCTAAATAAATAGCATCACAAGGAATTTTTAGATCTCTAAATTTATTTGCTACCTCTTTTACTTTCGATTCTGGGTAATAACTCCATTTACACTGGTGGTAACCTAATGCCCATAATGGGGGCAATTGATGTGGTTTCCCCGTTAAATCTGTATAATTTGAAACAACATCAGACATACTAGGTCCATAAATAAAATAATAATTCATTTCACCTCCTTGAGCCCAAAAACTAGTTATATTTCTACGCTCACTACAGAAATCAAAAAATGAACGAAAGGTATTATCAAAAAATATTCCGTAGGATTTTTTATGATGTAAACCCAAATAAAAAGGAATGGTTTTATAAATGGGATCAGTATTTCTTCCAAAAGCATAAGAATCGGTCACCCAATTTTCAAATCGTTTCCCTTTTAAATTTATATCAACTGGTTTATCTCCTAAACCGTAAAAACTCTCACCTTCTTGAGAAGTTTTTGACATTTTTACAATATCACCACCATTTTGGTAGCTTTCTTCCCAATGAAAACCTAATTCATCTTCACAAATAAGAGTTTTATCTTTTGCATCATAAATTGAAGTACGCATATCAATTTTTGAAATATGGCAAATTAATTTTGAAGTTGTGATAATATATTTGTCATCATCTTCATCAATCTCTAAATGATTATACCCTTTACTTGCGTCTTTTGAAATAGCATATGAAAAATCATTTTCAAAAATTGAAGTTGTTGCAAATCTAAACCTCAAAACACTATCACGTTCTACGGTAACTTGTAGTGTAACATTATTTTCACTTTTAAAATATAAGGTATTTACATTCTTTTTATAAAAAACTATTTTTGACGGGAACAAATTTCCTTTGTATTCTAATTCAGTATTTAAAATCATAAATTATGGTGTAAAAACGAAATGCAAATTTACTGAAATTAATATTTTTTTTAACAGCCTTTTACATAAAAAAACACTTATTATTTTATTATATTAATAAAATAATAAGTGTTAAACCTCGTATAATTAAGTTTCTATGCTATTTTAACTCTAAAATAGTCAATCCTAACGGTGGTAAAATTAATGTTGCTGAATGCGCTCTACCATTCCAAGCCTCATTCTTTATATTAATTAGTTTTGAGTTAAGAACTCCACTTCCACCAAATTCTTTTGAATCACTAGAAAATATTTCTTTTAACTTACCTTTTCTAGGAACTCCTATTTTATATTGTTCTAAAGTATTGGGAGTTAAATTACAGATAACTATTACATCTTCTTTTGTATTATTTCCCTTTCTTATGTATGAAATAACAGCATTTTCAGTATCATCATAACTAATCCATTCAAAACCTTCATTGCTAAAACCTTTTTCAAACAAGGCTGGTGTTTCTCGGTAAAACTTATTTAATTCTTTAAAATAGTTTTGCATATCCTTATGTGGTTTGAACTCCAATAAATTCCAATCTAAACTTTCTTGAAAATTCCACTCATTGTATTGTCCAAATTCACTTCCCATAAACAATAGCTTTGTTCCAGGATGTGTAAACATATAACCATATAACAATCTTAAATTTGCAAATCGTTGCCATTCATCACCAGGCATACGCCCTAAAATTGAATTTTTACCATACACAACTTCATCATGTGAAAGCGGTAACATGAAATTTTCGGTAAAAGCATACGCCAAACTAAATGTTATTCCATTTTGATGGTGTTTTCTATATAAAGGATCCGTTCCAAAATAGGCTAATGTATCGTGCATCCATCCCATCATCCATTTCATACCAAAACCTAAGCCGCCCATATTTGTTGGCTTTGAAACCATTGGAAATGCAGTAGATTCTTCTGCAATAGTTTGAACATCCGGAAATGACCTATATACTTCTACATTCAACTCTTTTAAAAATGAAATTACCGCTAAATTTTCATTTCCTCCATAAATATTTGGATCCCACTCACCTTCTTCACGAGAATAATCTAAAAATAACATAGATGCAACAGCATCAACACGTAAACCATCTACATGGTACTGATCTAACCAAAAAATAGCGTTACTTATTAAAAATGACCGAACTTCATTTCTTTCATAATTAAATATTAAACTTTTCCAATCTTGATGGTATCCTTTTTTCTTATCTGGATGTTCATATAATTCTGAACCGTCAAAATAACCCAATCCATGTGCATCTTCGGGAAAATGTGATGGTACCCAATCTAAAATAATTCCAATACCATTTTCATGTAATTTGTCAACTAGGTATTTAAACTCTTCAGGATAACCAAAACGAGAAGTTGGTGCAAAATATCCTGTTATTTGATAACCCCAAGATGGATCATACGGAAATTCCATAATTGGCATAAATTCTACATGAGTAAAATTCATGTCTTTTACATAATTTACTAAATCATCCGCCAATTCAAAATAAGATAAAAAACGATCTTCTTCCGCATGTCGTTTCCAAGATCCTAAATGAACTTCGTAAACCGAATAAGGTGCATCTAAAGCATTGTGTTTTTTTCTAGTTTTTAACCAACTTTTATCTTTCCATTGGTAGTTATCATCCCAAACAATAGAAGCTGTTTTTGGAGGATGCTCATTTCTACGTGCATATGGATCAGCTTTTTCTGAAATATATCCTTGATTATTTGAATGAATTTTATATTTGTATGCCATTCCTTTTTCTACCAACGGAATAAAACCTTCCCAAATTCCTGAAGAATCCCAACGCACATTTAATTTGTGCTCACCATCTTTCCAAAAATTAAAATCTCCAATAACGGATACTTGATTGGCTGTTGGTGCCCAAACGGCAAAATAAGTTCCTTCAACGCCATTTAAAGTTATTAAATGAGAACCAAATTTTTCGTAAAGTCGATAATGTTTACCTCCTTTAAAAAGATTAATATCAAAGTCTGTAAAAAGACTATAGGTCTGTACATTTGTCATAAATTAGTATTAATTAGATTTGAAATTCCTTTTAAAGGAATAACTGCCCATGTTGGACGTGAATTTAACTCGTAACCTAGTTCATAAACTGCTTTTTCTAACAAGCAATACTCTAAAATAAAATTACGTTCTTGGCTATACCCAATATTTAAATTGGCTTGTTGAACAGTGTACACATATTTTCCTAAAAAAACACCTGCAAAATACCCATACAATAATTCTGCAGCTTTAAATAACTGCTCTTGTGAATGCTTGTATTTATGTTGATTGTTAAAAATTGTGGCATAAATTGCATAATGAAACGATCTAAACAAACCTGCTACATCTTTCATTGGTGGTTGTTTTACTTGTCGATCTCTAATGGTACTTTCAGGTTCTCCCTCAAAATCTAAAATAAAAAAATCATCATTTTGAACCAAAATTTGTCCTAAATGATAATCACCGTGCACTCTAATTCGTTCTCCTTTTAATTTTGTCCAATCAAAATTTAGAAATTTACTTCTAATCAAGCTTTTTTTCTTTAATAAATCCTTTGCCAGCTCTAAACTATAACCTTCTAATTTGTGAAGGTTGTTTTCAATTATATTTAACCTATTTTGAAATTGATAAATCATTCTATTTTTTAACCAAACAGAATAATCACCATTAAAATGAGTGGGTGTAAATGCTGTATCTTCAAATTCTGAACCTAAATTAATATGCATTTCAGCAGTTCGCTGTGCCAACACTTTTATTTTTAAAAACAAGCTAAGCCCTGCCCAGTCAATTATTCGATGCGGGATATCATGTATTCTTAAACGCTCATACAATTGAGGTGCTGGTAAATTATCAATATCAATGTTCTTAGAATCTAATGTTTCAAATATACTTTCCAATTCTTTGGTAAAAACATCCCAAGCATCACCCTGATTTTCAACAAGTTCTTGCATTACAGCAATTGTCACCACTTCATTTTCTTTCCCTATATAATTAATGCTTCCGTAATATTTTGGTGTGTTTTTAAAATCCTTTTTATCGGTTAAAAACCTATTCATTTCATAATCCGGATTTTTATTTGAAAAAATTCTTCTGAAAAATTTTAATACATATTTTTCATTAAAAACCAATGAAGTATTGCTTTGTTCAAGTCCCATTAATCGAGAAGATTCATAAGATACATCTATCAAAAAATTACTTTTATGATATTGAACCTTGGTATTATCAATTAATTCAGCTGCTTCAATTCGTTCAAAAACTAATTTTCTAAACGATTCTAAATTTACGGCATCTATAATATAACCTTCTTGATTTTTAATACTAATAGGGAGAATTCTATCTTTTTGCGCAAAATTTTCATCAGAAACAAAAGCTATTGGAATAAAATAATGGTGATAAAATGCTTCTTCAAAATCAACTTCTAATATCAATCCAAAATAAACTTCATCGTTTTGTTGAATTCTAAAATATTCTGAAAGTTCAATATATTTAATAGTACTGGCCTTTCCTCCATACCATCTTTGTTTAACAATATATTGTTCAAGTACATCTGACAAAAAAATAGCTAAAAAATCTTTATTTTCTAACAATTCTTCCCAAGCAACATCAAAATTATATGCTGAAATTTTCAATTCTTCTGACATGAGTTTTATTTTTGGATAGTAAATATATGGAATGGCATTGAAGCATGTAACATAATAAAGTTCCATTCATCATACCAATCATAAGTAAAGTCCGTAATTAAATCTTTCACTTTTACATGATGTCCTGCCCCAATTCCAAGTTCTGCTAATGGAAGTTGAAGGGTCCCTTGATGCATATTATGAGCATCTAAATTAATTACAACTAATACCTCATTCTTTTTAGAATCGTCCCATTTATAAAAAGCAATTAACTTATCATTATTAATGGTACAAAACTTTATATTATTAGTTTGTTGCAATGCCTCATTTTCATTACGAATCTTATTTATTTTTGAAATAATAGTTATTAAATTATTCTCTTTAAACCAGTTGTAATTACATATTTGAAACTTTTCAGAATTTAAATATTCTTCTTTTCCTATAATTGGATTGCTAAGCATTTGTTCAAAAACAGGCCCGTAAATACCAATATTTGAACTCAAAGTAGCGGCCAATGCATATCGTTGAATATGTTTTGACTCATTTGCATGCTGTAAATGAAACGGATTGATATCTGGTGTATTAGGCCAAAAATTAGGTCGAATATATTCACGCTGTTCCGATTTTGTTAATTCTTCAACATACTCAGTTATTTCGTGTTTATTTTCTCTCCATGTAAAATAGGTATACGACTGTGTATAACCTTGTTTTCCTAATTGCCCCATTATTTTAGGCGCTGTAAAAGCTTCTGCTAAAAATAATATATCAGGATGTTTTGACTTTACTTCTGTAATAATCCAATTCCAAAAATAAAATGGTTTTGTATGCGGATTGTCAACTCTAAATATTTTAATTCCACAATCAATCCAATAATATAGTGTATCTAAACATTCATCCCATAATTTTTTAAAATCTTCACTTTCCCAATAAATTGGTAAAATATCTTGGTATTTTTTTGGAGGATTCTCAGCATATTGAACTGTTCCATCAGGTCGCCACTTAAACCATTTTGGATGTTCATTTACCCAAGGATGATCTGGTGCTGCTTGCAAAGCATAATCCATTGCAATTTCAATATTTAATTCTGAAGCTTTTTTAATCAACGATTTAAAGTCTTTTAAACTTCCTAATTTAGGGTGAATTGCTTTATGACCTCCATCTTTTGAACCAATTCCCCAACAAGAACCTACGTCTCCATCTAAAGCTTCTGTAGTATTGTTCTTCCCTTTTCTATTTACTTCACCAATAGGGTGAATTGGAGGGAAATATAAAACATCAAATCCCATGGAAGAAACACGTGGTAATAATTTTTCACAATCCTTAAAAGTACCATGTATATTCTCTCTTTGAGAAGCTGAACGAGGAAAAAATTCGTACCAAGTACTAAATCTCGCCTTTAATCTATCAACATATACTTTAAACTCTTTTGAAGAATTTACTAATATCTTTTCTGGTTGGTTATAAAAAATATGGTGTAACCTTTCACATACAGCTTCGTTAATTGCTTCAGGATAAGCATTGGTATCGGCAAAAATGTTGGCTAAATGATCTAAATAGGCCTTATCCCACTCTGTTGCTGATAATTTACATTTATTAACAAAAGTTATTCCTTCTAATAGTTCCGAATTTACATGTTGATTGTCGGCTATTTTACGTTCAATACCGTGTTGCCAATTCAAAGCATAATCTATCCAACCAACAACTTTGTATGCATAATATCCTTGTTTTTTAACAACAAATGAAGCTTGCCAATTATCTTGACTAAAGTGCATTCTAACTTCCTGCCATTTTTTTTCATTTTCATGTTTATATAAAACGGATGCCGCCGTAATATCATGACCGTCTGCAAGAACATCTGCAGTTACAGATACAATTTCATTTACAACACGCTTTATGTAATAATCACCATTATTAATTACTGGAGATATATTATCAATAACAACTCTTTCCTGTTTTTTCATTTAAGTCTAATTACTATTAATAAAGCTTATAGCGTAAAACCAGCAGGAATTACAGCATTTTTTTTAATAACAACTATACCATCTCTAATTGCATAAGTTTCTGTTTCTGCATCTTTTAAATGTTTACCGCCATTAATTTTAACATCATTACCAATACAACAGTTTTTATCTAGAATTGCATTTTTAATAAAGCATCGTGAACCAATTCCCATAGACACTATATTTTTATCAATAATATCTTCTAAAGGTTGATAAAAATCACTTCCCATCATATAAGTATTAATAACTATAGATTCAGAATCAATTCGAGATCGAATTCCAATCACAGAATGTTCAATTTTAGCTGCATTAATAATACAGCCATCAGCAATCACAGTTTTATCTAAAGCCGTTCCAGAAACTTTGGTTGTTGGCAACATTCTAGCATGTGTGTAAATACGTTTTGCTTTGCTATATAAATCAAACTTTGGAAAATCATCTGTTAAAGCTAAATTAGCTTCAAAAAAAGATTCAATATTACCAATATCAGTCCAGTAATCTTCAAATTGATGGCTGATAACTTTATGTTTTCCAATTGCCTGAGGAATAATTTCTTTACCAAAATCATTTGTATCTGGGTTACTCATTAATTCAATTAACAACTCTCTATCAAATACATAAATACCCATAGAAGCCAAATAATTTCTACCCTCATCATTCATTTGTTGGCTTACCTCTGAAGTCCAATCTGGTAAAAGTTCAGTTGCTGGTTTTTCAATAAAAGATGTAATATCATTGTCTTCATTTGTTTTTAAAATTCCAAATGAAGTAGCATCTTTTGCATTCACTGGAATGGTAGCTATAGAAATTTTAGCTTTACTACTTATATGCTTCTGAATCATTTCATCATAATCCATTTGATACAATTGATCTCCTGATAAAATTAAGGCATAATCAAAATCATGTCTTAAAAAATGGTGCATACTTTGCCTTACTGCATCAGCGGTTCCTTGAAACCATTTACTATTACCAGGAGTTTGTTCTGCGGCTAACACATCAACAAAAGCTGAACTAAAAAAACCAAAATTGTAAGTATCTTTAATATGGCGGTTTAAAGATGCTGAATTAAATTGTGTTAAAACAAACATACGTTTGATATCTGAATTGATACAATTTGAAATAGGGATATCTACTAATCTGTATTTTCCTGCAATTGGAACTGCTGGTTTTGAACGAGATTCAGTTAATGGGTGTAACCTTGAACCTTGCCCTCCACCTAATATTATTGCTAAAACATTGCTTACTGCCATATCTATATTTTTTAAAATTTATATAATTTACTTTCTATTTTTACTTAATTCCTCTTTTAAATTAATGATTTATACAAATCTTCAACTTGTTTTGCTATTGCTATCCAGTCAAAATAATCTTCAACTCTTTTTCTGCTGTTTTCAGCCATTGTTATTCTTAATTCTTCATCATTAATTAATTTGTTAATCCCATTTGCCAAATCTCTAGAAAATTTATCTGGATTTACAGGTTCAAATGGTGCTTCGCTTTGCTGCTCTAGTGGAATTAACAAACCTGACTCCCCATGAACAACAACTTCTTTTATACCTCCAACTGCACTAGCAACAACAGCTGTTTTACATGCCATTGCTTCAATATTTATGATTCCAAATGGTTCATAAATAGAAGGACAACAAAAAACATCCGCATGAGAATATAATTGAATTACTTCTTTCTTGCTAAGCATTTTGTCGATCCAAATAACATTTTTTCTTGTTTTTTTCACTTCATCAACGCTATCACTCATTTCTTTCGCAATTTCAGGAGTATCAGGCGCACCAGCACAAAGTATAATTTGTGTATCTGGATCAATATATTTAATGGCATTCACCAAATGGATAATACCTTTTTGTTTGGTAATTCTTCCCACAAAAAGCACATACGGTTTGGATTTATCTATATTGTATTCATCAAGGGTTGAAGTATCGCTTGTTACTACATATTCTTGAAGGTTTATTCCATTATAAATAACCTTAATTTTAGATTCATCTACATTAAAATGGTTTAAAACATCTTCTTTTGTTTCCTTAGATACAGCTATCAGAGCATCAGCCATTTCAATTGCTGTTTTTTCAATCCATGAAGACGCATCGTAACCATTACCTAATTGTTCTCTTTTCCAAGGTCTCAAAGGCTCTAAAGAATGTGTTGTTATTACTAAAGGAATACCATAGCATAATTTTGCAACAATACCTGCAAAATGTGCATACCAAGTATGACAATGAACAATCTCAGCATCAATTTCATCTGCATTCATTTGAATACAAGTACTTAATGTTTGCAAAACAGATTTAAGTTTATCATTTGAATTATTAAAAACTGGATTATCAAAAGGAAAGCCTTTTACTGTTAAATTATCGGTATTTTCTTGTTGATCTCCAAAACATCTTACATCAACATTCATTAACTTAGCTAATTCTGCTGCTAAATATTCAACATGAACTCCTGCTCCACCATAAACATAGGGTGGAAATTCTCTTGTATAAAAAAGTACTTTCATAATAATTAATAATAAAATTGTAAATAAAATAATTGATGCTAAACTGTTTAATTATTCTTAAATTCTAACAGTATAGCTGTATTAAACACTAAAATATACTATTTAATTAGATAAAAATAATAATTTAAAAAGTTACGAAAAATTAATGTGCAAATTAATTTTTTTTACGAAATCGTTAGAGTTTCCAATCATTATTTTTTTAGAAAGCCAATGTTATAAAACTATTAAATTAATTCTATTGAAAACAAAAAAGAGGAGCTTTTACACTCCTCTTTTTAAAAATTCTATTTTAAATACTTTTCTAAATATCTAAATTATGCATTTTCTTTTTTGATTAAATTTAAAGCAGAACCTTCATTAAACCAAGCAATTTGGCTTTGATTATAGGTGTGGTTTAATTTAATAGTATTGGAACTTCCATCTTTATGAGAAATTTCTAATGTTAACTGTTTACCTGGAGTAAATTCATTCAAATCTACAAAATTAAATGTATCGTCTTCTTGAATTAAATCATAATCCGATTCATTAGAAAATGTTAAACCTAACATTCCTTGTTTCTTCAAATTAGTTTCGTGGATACGTGCAAATGATTTTACAATTACTGCTACAACACCCAAATGACGAGGCTCCATTGCTGCGTGCTCTCTTGAAGAACCTTCTCCATAATTATGATCTCCAACTACTACAGATTTTATTCCTGCAGCTTTATAAGCTCTTGCAGTATCTGGCACAGCTCCAAATTCACCAGTTAATTGATTTTTAACTTTATTTGTTTCTTTTCCAAATGCATTAACGGCTCCAATTAAACAATTGTTAGATATATTATCTAAATGTCCACGGAATCGTAACCAAGGTCCAGCCATAGAAATATGATCAGTAGTACATTTACCATCGGCTTTTATTAATAACTTAGCTCCTTTAATAGTGTTCCCAATTGGTTGAAATGGAGTTAACAATTGTAAGCGTTCTGAATCTGAGTTTACAGTTACTTCAACTCCTGAACCATCAGCAATTGGTGCATCATAGCCTGCATCTTCAACCGCAAAACCTTTTGGAGGTAATTCAAAACCTGTAGGTTCTTCCAACATTACTTCTTCACCATCTTGGTTGATTAATTTATCCGTCATTGGATTAAAATCTAATCTACCCGAAATAGCAATTGCAGCAACCATTTCTGGTGAGGCTACAAAAGCATGTGTATTTGGATTTCCATCAGCTCTTTTAGAGAAGTTACGATTAAATGAGTGTATAATTGTGTTTTTCTCTTGTTTAGAAGCTCCTTCTCTATCCCATTGACCAATACAAGGTCCACAGGCATTTGTAAATATTTTAGCGTCTAAATCTTCAAAAATCGTTAATAACCCATCTCTATCAGCAGTATATCTAACTTGTTCAGAACCTGGATTAATTCCAAATTCAGCTTTTGCTATTATTTTTTTATCAACAGCTTGTTTTGCAACAGAAGCCGCTCTTGATAAATCTTCATAAGAAGAGTTCGTACAAGAACCAATTAATCCCCAATCTACTTTTAAAGGCCAATCATTTTTAGTCGCTTTTTTAGTCATTTCACCAACAACAGTAGCTAAATCTGGCGTAAAAGGACCATTAATATGGGGTTTTAATTCTGATAAGTTAATTTCAATAACTTCATCAAAATATTGTTCTGGATTTGCATACACTTCATCATCACCTGTTAAGTATGCTGCAATTTTATTTGCTTCATCTGCAACTTCATCACGGCCAGTTGAACGTAAATAACGCTCAATAGAATCATCATAACCAAAAGTTGAAGTTGTAGCTCCAATTTCAGCTCCCATATTACAAATTGTTCCTTTTCCTGTTGCTGAAATTGATTTTGCTCCTTCACCAAAATATTCCACTATACAACCTGTACCTCCTTTTACAGTTAATATACCCGCCACTTTTAAAATAACATCTTTTGGGGCAGTCCAACCAGAAAGTTTTCCTGTTAATTTGACACCTATTAACTTTGGGAATTTCAATTCCCAGGCCATTCCTGCCATTACATCTACAGCATCAGCACCACCAACACCAATAGCAATCATTCCTAAACCACCTGCATTAACAGTATGGGAATCTGTACCAATCATCATTCCACCTGGAAATGCATAATTTTCTAAAACTACTTGATGAATAATCCCTGCACCTGGTTTCCAAAATCCAATTCCATATTTATTTGATACTGAAGCTAAAAAATTAAAAACTTCACTACTGGTATTTAAAGCATTTTGTAAATCTTTATCTGCTCCAATTTTAGCTTGAATTAGGTGATCACAATGTACTGTTGTAGGCACTGCAACTTTACTTTTACCGGCTTGCATAAATTGCAACAAAGCCATTTGAGCTGTAGCATCCTGACAAGCAATTCGGTCTGGAGCAAAATCTACATAATCTTTGCCTCTTTCAAAAGCAGTTTCTGTTTTACCGTTCCAAAGGTGGTTGTATAATATTTTTTCCGAAAGCGTTAAAGGTTTATTAACTACCAATCTAGCAGTATCAACTCTTTCAGTCATTCGATTATAAACACCTTTAATCATTTTAATATCAAAAGCCATATTTATATTTTTAAATTTAGTTATTTTAATCAAGCGAAGTTACAAAAAATGATGTTCTGAATTAAATAATTAGCAGTTTCAAAGGTATTTTTAAATATATAAATACTAAAAACCCCATTTTTTTTCAAATACATAAAAAACACTAGCGAAAACGTTGTAATAATTAAGAATATAGCAATAAAATTAAGTAGGTCTATAAGCCGGATTTTGTACTTAAAAAGTTCT
>TARA_R110001583_G_scaffold12000_1_pt1 | contig 16212 bp, 22 predicted proteins | sample TARA_R110001583 | Tara Oceans TARA_R110001583 (sample SAMEA4398432) | marine metagenome | biome: Polar Biome; feature: [MES] marine water layer (ENVO:01000295) within the mesopelagic zone...; material: water (ENVO:00002006), including particulate matter (ENVO:01000060) such as...... | reverse complement strand
CGATTACAATATGCTTAAGCTTCATGGCGAAGGGCTTGTTGTTAGTACAGCATGCATTGGCGGTTACCCTGCTTCACTCATAGCTAAAGGCGAAGCATTTGGAAAGTCTGACCTAGAAATCGTCAACGATCTTGAAAACATGTCAGATAGATTTATAGATGCAGTAGGTAGAGAAAACTTTAATCTTGAAATACAGTTTAATTCACTTTCAATGCAGCATAAGACAAATAAACATCTTATTTCGCTGTATGAGAAAACCGGTATACCTCTTGTTGCAACAGCAGATAGCCATTACTATAGTCGTGATATGTGGGAAGCACGTGAACTATATCGCAAACTTGGCAGGATGGGAGCACGAGGTGACTCAATGCCCAGTTTGCCTACATTTGAAGATTTAAAGTGTGAACTATACCCTAAAAATGCCAGTCAGATGTGGGAAGAATATAAGCAACATGCCCCAGATTATGATTTCTATAAGGGCAAAGATCAAATAATTTGTGATGCAATTGAAAGATCTTACGATATTGCATGGAATCAGTGTGATGAAATATGGTTCGACGAAGAGGCAAAGCTTCCTACATTTGATACTCCCGAAAACTCTGCTTTTAACCAGCTAGCACAAAGAGTTAAAGAAGCACTTGTTAAAGAAGATTTGCATATAGATCCAGTATATGTTGAAAGAGCAAAGATGGAGCTTGATGATATCAAGTATCTTGGATTCGAGAATTACTTTTTAACAATGACGAAAGTTTTTGACCTTGCATCTCAAAGTACAATTATTGGTCCCGGTAGAGGTTCTGGCGCTGGATCTCTTGTAAATTATTTGCTTGGTATTACAACTACAGATCCTATTAAATATGGCTTGCTATGGGAGCGTTTCTTGCATAGAGCAAAGGCTGGCTGGCCTGATATTGATACAGATGCAGGTGATAGAGATGTTCTTATAGATGCATCAAGAGAGCTTTTTGGTGAAGAGTCTGTTGTCCCTGTTTCCAACTTTAATACACTGAAGCTCAAGTCTCTTCTTAAAGATGTATCCAAGTTTTACGGTATTGACTTTGGTGAAGTCAACGGAATGACAAACACACTTGAAAAAGATGTTATGCATAAGGCTATGGGAGATCATGAGGAAAGATCAACCTATGTCCTTACACATGAAGATTGCATGAAGTACTCTTCAAAATATGTAGACTTTATGGATAAATATCCAAAAGTGAGTGAACATGTTCAGAATCTTTTTATGGAATCTAGATCAATTGGAAGACATGCTGGTGGTGTTTTAATATGCCCGAATCTTGAAAAGTACATGCCTGTCATTAAGGTAAGAGGTGAATTACAGACACCGTGGTCAGAAGGTATGAATTTTAGACATCTTGAGACGCATGGCTTTCTTAAGTTTGACTTTCTTGGACTAACAACACTGAAGATGGTTGAAGATTGTGTAAGACTTATATTAAGAAAAGAAGGCAATGCCTCTCCCGCGTTTGCTGATATTCAAAGGTTTTTTGATGATAAGCTAAATTGTAGATACAATACACTAAACGATCAGAATGTATGGGAACATGTCTATCACAAGGGCAGATTCGTCCAGATATTCCAGTTTACACAGCAAGGTGCAAGAAACTTTTGTACCTCTGCAAAGCCAAGAACTATTGAAGAGTTAGCTACGATTACAGCAATCTATAGACCGGGCCCGTTGTCAGCTGGTGTACATCGTAAATATGTGAAGGCCAAGAAATCTGTCGAGGATGGCAATCCAATTGAATATGATCACCCTGTTATTGAAGAGATTCTAAGTGAAACATATGGCTTTATCTCGTTTCAAGAGCAGTTTATGCTTTTAGCACAAAAGCTAGCCAACTTTGACAAGGGCGCCTCTGACAAGATGAGAAAGACTCTTGTTAAGAAATCACTTGATTCAAATGATGCCAAGGTGCAGGAAAGAATTGACCTTAGAAAGAAGTTTGTTAGTGGCGCTGTTGACATATCTGGAATGGATAGAGTGAAGGCTGAGAAGCTGTACGAGACAATTGAGTTCTTCTCCGGGTATGGCTTCAATAAATCACATGCAGTATCATACGCCATCGATTCCTACTACTCAGCATGGCTTCATACGTATTACGAAAAAGAATGGCTGGCAACATGCCTTCAGACGCAAAATGGAACTAATAAGTTTGGAAAGGTTATTAGTGAGATTAAATCTCTTGGATACACAATATTACCTCCAGATATTAATGCCTCTTCTGACGTGTGGGTATACAGTGAGGATAGAGCAGGGTTTGTACCACCACTAACAGCAATCAAAGGTGTTGGAAGTGCAGCTGTTACAGAAATGATGGAGAGGCGACCATTTACAAGTCTTGATGAAATGATGTTTACTGAAGATGGTAGATGGAGACCGTCAAAAATGAATAAGACATGCTTTAACTCGCTATGCCAAGTAGAGGCATTTGGAAGTCTAGATGAGTTCAAGTCTGGAAAAGTTCTAAATCACAAACAGCTTCATAGTGTAATCATTGATAATTATGACCTGCTAAAGAAGGGCAGGCACGGAATGACAAAAACTGCAGTTAAAAAACTTCTTAAAGACCAAGACTACATTCCTGATCTTATTGATATCAAGCTTAATGAAGTAGATGGAATGCCAGACTGGAATAGAGCTGAAAAGATAGGAATGTGCGTAGAGCTCATGGCAAGTGCAGACGAAACGCTAGTTTTTCCTCCTAGAATTATGGCAAAGATTGAAAAGGCAAGTGTTCGGGCAGTAACATCACTATCAGGAAAAGAGAAGGATATTGTATGGTTTTGCATTCAGTCAATGGAAGAGCGGACAACAAAGAATAACAAGAAGTTCTATCGTATGAAAGTTATAGATAATAACTCTGAAAGCTGCTGGCTCCGTGTTTGGGGCGGTTTTGATGATCCCCCTGACCTATATACCATCTGGCTTGCCGAAGTAGCTTCTACAGAGTCCTGGGGATGCTCAACATCATCTTACAAAATGAGAAAAATTGATATTTAAAATTTTAAAAAACAATTACAATAGTGATAATTTAATCAATGCTTACATTTCCAATAAAGAATTTATTTATAGAAGGTCCTGACTGTTCGGGAAAGACTACGCTTGTGAAAGAGATTCACAGATCAACAAATTACAAGTGGCATATTCATGATCGGTCCCAGGTATCGAGAAAGATATTTGCCAAGATGTATAATAGAGATTTACCATATATTGATAATGATTATCACTTAGAAGTCTCTGACTTGAATAATAGATTTCTCTTTCTTGTTCCTAGCTTTGATATCGTAAAGTCTCGATTTGAAACACGGGGTGATGATATTCACAAAGATATATCTGATATTAAAAAAGTGTATGATGCATTTAAAAATATGCAAGATACACTTAGCTATTTTCCTAATGTCACTTTTCTTTCCGGGGATTCTTCTTTGTGGGATTTGTCGGAAATGATAGATTGTTTAAATAATTCTGAAATTTCTAGCATAGATGATGTATCTAGACAAGTTTTTCAATTTGTTAAAAATGCAGAAAACGAATCATATCCAATGCAGTTTACACTATACGATGACGGAACGTTTGAGTCAGCCACAAAAGATGACATTTTTCACAAGCCCGAGGCAGAATATTATGAGAAAATTTATAACAAGTTACACGAGAAAATTAACAATGAGCTTGATGGAAAGAATGAGCACAAAGTCAGACAAGATATTAGCTCTAGGAGATTTGTGTATACAGATGACAGTTGTATATCATTTATTCAACTTGCTTTCAGAAACGGGCTAATGGATTTTCATGTTGTGATTAGGTCATCGGATACAGAAAATATTTTTCCATACGACTTAAGATTTTTGTACTATTTAGCATCAACTTGTTACGATAGATTAAATGCAAAGGGCTACGCAGTTAGACTAAGATTTAACTTAAACTCTGCGCACATAATTAGTTAAAATAATAAAGGATAAAAAATGAATGTACTTGTAACAGGAGGCTGTGGGTTTATCGGCTCAAATCTTGTAAGGGAATTAGTAAGGCTTGGTCACAATGTCGAAGTTGTGGATGATATGTCATCTGGAAAAATTGACTCACTGTCTGGTTTGGACCTTAGAGTTGTTTTTGCTGATCTTGCCCAAGAGTTTTTTGATCACCTGGACAGTGAGGTAGAAAAGTTTCCCGACGTTGCTATAATTCAAGGTGACTTCTCTCATCCGGCTGTGCTTCAAAGAATTGAATCTGGAAAATATAATGTTGTTTTCCATCAAGCAGCAATTCCAAGAGTCTTATATTCAGTTGAAAATCCAATTCAAACTACTGATGTAAATCTTTCAAGAACACTTTTGCTTTTTAATGCATGCAAAGGGTCTGTGGATAGAGTTGTCTATGCCAGCTCTTCTTCTGTTTATGGCGGAGCTGATATTCTCCCTACACCTGAGGATTATTTAAAATCTCCAAAATCACCCTATGCCTGGCAAAAGTCATGTATAGAAGATTTATCTAAAATATTTTTTAACTTATATGGCCTAGATATTGTTTGTTTGAGGTATTTTAATGTATTTGGCCCGGGACAGCTAGGAGACTCACCGTATTCTACTGCAGTGTCTGCATGGTGTAATGCAATTAAAGATGGTCGATCACTTCGAAGTGATGGCAACGGAGAGCAAACAAGAGATATGTGCTATGTAGACAACGTCGTTTCCGCTAATATTTTAGCAGCTACAGTAGATAGAGAGGAAGGTTTTAAAGGTGAGTGTTACAACATTGCATGTGGAGAGAGAAATTCAAACAATCAAATTTTAAACTATCTTCTTGAAAGATTTCCAAATATTAAAATAGAGAATGCAGCTGAGAGGATAGGTGACGTTAAGCATACACAGGCCAATATTGAAAAAGCTAGGGTAGATATCGGCTATGAACCACTAATTAGTTTTTGGGAAGGCTTAGAAAAAACAATTAACTGGTGGAGGCTAAATGACAGCTTATAATTCTAAAAAGCATACAAAGTCTGCATGGGTGGCCAGAGGAGGTTCAACAGCAATACAGACGCCTTGGGGTTCTGAAATTTACTGGCCGGGTTTTGGCGGTGTGCATGCCAAGTCTTTATTTATAAAAAAAGGAATGAGAACCAGTTTAAAATACTATGTGATAAAGTCAGAAGTATTATTTATTAGATCCGGTTGTGTTGAGGTATACTTTGGAGATGAGCTTTCTATGTCTGATTCTGTGCAACACCCATTTGCAAAGGAAACACTACTTGAAGGTGATTGCTTTCTCGTACAGTCAGGATCACCATATAGAATTCTAGCAATTGAAGATTCTGAAATTATTGAAATGGGAAATTGCATGCAAGATAAGCCAGTTAGAATTGAGGACGATTATGGAAGGGTTTAGTACATTTAGAATGCCAGAGTTTATAATATTTACTGGGCCTATGTTTGGTTCAAAGACAAGTCGTCTTATAGCTTCTGTTGATAGGTTTAGATATCAAAATAGAAAAGTTATGGCGTTTAAGCCTCAAATTGATCAAAGATATAGTGAGTCAGCAATAGTGACACACAACGGCGCAAATATACCTGCTACAGTTGTAAAAACAGGAGAAGATATTATTAAAGAAATCAAGAAGTCTGAAATAGATCCGAATGTAGTGGCTATTGATGAGGCATTTATGATTGAAGGCGCAGCCGAAGCTACTTTAAAATTATTTAAAGAAGGAAAGACAATTCTTATTTCTTCACTCCAGATATCAGCTTCGGGAAATGTTTTTACTGAAGTTAGAGACATGATGCCGTGGGCTACAAAAATTGAAATTTGCCCTGCTGTTTGTACAGTAACCGGGGCTGATGCATTTTATACTCACAAGAAATTTGAAAATTTGGCTGAGATTGCTGTTGGAGGATCAGAGTTATACGAACCACGCTGCTGGCTACATCACCCATTCATGAACCAAATGGAAAATGAGGTCCCTAAGTAATGGAGTCAAGCACAGTTAATTGCGTAATTTATCATGCTGATTGTACAGATGGATTTGGTGCAGCTTACTCAGCATGGAAACAGTTGGGAAATAGGGCAGACTACTATGCCTGTAAACATGGCATAGCACCCCCAGATGTCAAAGGAAAAAGAGTTGTTATTCTTGATTTTTCCTTTGATAACGAAACAACTAAGAAGATGATAGAAGAGGCTGATTCACTTCTAGTTATCGACCATCACAAGTCGGCGATGGTTGAGCTTCACGATATATCAAATACAAAATTTGATATGACTAAGAGTGGTGCCATGTTAGCATGGGAATTTTTTCATCCAGGAAAAGAGCCTCCAAAGTTTATTCAATATATTCAAGATCGTGATCTCTGGAGATGGGAGCTAGCTTATTCTAAAGAATTCAGCGCCGCATTTGACATGGTGCCCTTTGAGTTCGAAGAGTTTGAAAAATTTGAGGATGACTCAGTTTTTGATGATGCAATTAAGAGAGGCTCATATATTCTCGCATATTCAAAAACAGTTGTTAAAAAGGTTTGCGAAAAAGCTGTAGAGAGAAAATACAAAGGGATGAAAGTTATGGTAGTAAATTCATCCCACTGGATGTCTGAAATTGGTGCCAGACTTGCACCTGCCTGTGACTTTGCTACAATCTGGTATTATGATCACGAAGATAGAATGATCAAAGTAAGCTTGCGATCCTTTCATGATAAAATAGATGTTTCTGAAATTGCTAAAGGCTTTAGCGGCGGCGGCCATAAAAAAGCTGCAGGGTTTCAACTTTCGGGCGAGCTTTGTGTCGATGATATTTTTGATATTGAAATTGAAGAAGAGGAAGCAGATCTTAATCCTGAAATAATGGAAGAGATTAAAGCAGACATTGAAAACATTGCCAAAAAAGCTCATGAAGCTGGTGTTTCAATAGAGGCAGTTGGCTCATCAATAGAAGTAAAATCAAAAGAGGTAATAAGTGGAAGTAGTTCGTCCTAGCTGGAATACTGTCTGGATGGACTTTGCCTACTCAATTTCTACAAGGTCTTATGACCCGAGATATCAAGTAGGGGCAATTGTAGTTACTGATGACAATTGTCAAGTTCTAGCTGTTGGGTATAATGGAAACTATGCACATGGTCCAAATGAAGTAGAGTCTGCTACCCCGGGTGAGTCTGGAATGCTTCATGCTGAGATCAATGCACTTTTAAAGATGGACTATAACAATCCTAAAAAGAAGAAGCTTTACCTAACACTTTCTCCGTGCCGGATGTGTGCAAAAGCTATAGTCAATGCCGGGATAGATGAGGTTATATACTCTGAAGAATATCGAGACATCTCAGGATTGGAAATACTATCTAGCTCTGGGATAAGTGTTAAGCAAACATCTGATCCTAAGTTGAATTAATGTGATAAATCAGAATAGTTATGTACATATATGAAAGTATTAACGAAATCAGACATAATAGAGATTGGAAAGATTTTATCTGAAAATCTTGATATTCTTGCGGGTAAAGATGATAACAGCCGCATTTTGATTAAACCTGGCCTTAAGATCAGAAATAAAAAAACAGATCTTGCTTACACAGTTAGAAAAGTTCGGAAAGATGAGAATGACAAATTATCTTTTGTTTGTACACGCCCAGGATTTAAGATAATTATAACTTCTGATGATTTAACTAAAAACTACGAGAGGCAGTAATGAGCATTTCTAAAAAAGAACTTATTAATGGAATTAGAAAAGATTTGCATCTTCCGGATTTTGATCCAGAGATTAATGAATCTTTAGTTGCCCAGCAAAAGACATTTAGATTAAAAACAGATCTTCTGTCAGATAGAAATAAAAACAACCATATTTCACTTTATGATCAGTATATTTCTGACTTTAACAGAATTAGTGCAGAGCTAGACACAGCAAACAGAGATAGTGCTGTATCTAACACATCAGACTTTAGGTCTCTTAAGATAGACGAAACTTATAATATGAATGCAGCTTATCTTCATGAGCTTTATTTCAACAATATAAGTGATCTTTCAAGTCAAATAGCAATGGACTCTCTGTCATATATACGTCTTTCGAGAGACTTTGGAACATTTGATGAGTGGCAAAAAGACTTTATTGCATGCTGTACAGCATCTCGATGCGGTTGGGCAATTACATATTTTAACACGTATACACAGAGATACATGAATTGCTCAATTGATTTTCATAGTCTGAACGTGCCAGTTGGTTCTTACCCAGTTATTGTTATGGATGTTTGGCAACACGCATACTATAGTGATTATCTTAAAGATGTTAAAACATACGTTTACGGAATGATGAAACAGCTTAACTGGAAAGTGATTGAAAATAGGATCAAAAAATCAGAGAAAATAGCTACAGTAATAAAGGGGTAAAAATGAAAATCAATATTAAAGAACTCTATTCAATAATTGAAGAAGAGGCTACAAAAGAGCTTTATTCTGAGGTGGAACCTGAAGGGACTTCTAGGCAGTCGTTCGATTCTGCTGATGACCAAATTGACTCTTTTTTAATAAAGTTTGAAAAAGACTCTATTCTAGACGAAGAAGATCAGTCTCTTCTTGAATCCCTGCAGGGATTAAAATTAACAGCATTGCTTGAGCAAGAAGAAGATGAGGATGTTGAAGCTGATATTGATATACCTGAAGAAGAAGAAGACGAAGACGAAGAAGCTGAAGAAAACGAAGAAGATCAGGAGGTTTCTGATCCTGCCGGAAGTGAAGATCAAACAGCTGATCAGCCTGCAGATCCACCTAAGCTACCTTTAGATGTAGATTCTTTTACTAAAAAAGTTGCGAGGCTTGCAATAAATGCAAACATTCTTTTGCAAATTGATCAGGTCGTAGTTAATAGAGCTTTAAATTATTTAAAATCAAACTACGACGAAGCACACGCAAAAAAAATGCTTGAAATTCTTGATGAGCAGTTTGATTTTAACAGGGATGATCCGGGTAATCCAGTTGAAGATCACTATGCTGTGGGTGCTTACGCCGGCGGAGCAGGCGGCGGCGGCGGAGTATAGAAACAATTGTCTGATATTCTTAAAAAAATAGAAAGAAGAAAGTCATTGCATTTTAATATTACTTCTGATGCACATAGTGCGCTAAGAATCGCTTGCTTTAAGCATAAGATTACAATGCAAGAGTTTTTTGAAGAGATATCTCAGAGAATTATAATAGAGTCGCCGGAAGTTATGACGCTGATGTCTGATCTTTCTGAAAGAAAAAAACATAAAGAAATACAAAAAATATCAAAATCTGATGAGAATTCACTGTATAGTATTATTGAAGATTCAAGCCCATTTGGTGACCAATGAACATTTTTGTCAAAGTTTTTAAAAAAATTATCTCTTTAATTATGAGTCCAGTTGAGCTCTGGGGTATTATTTTAAACAATCAAAAGACAATTAAAGAAATAAACTGTGTAATGGAACAGCATACTCAGCTCATATCGCACTTAGCATCTGTCCAAAACGAGATGGTAAATGTAATAGTTTCGAGAGAGTTTGAGATGTCAAAAGAATCTAATTCTTTGCAAATCATAGATGATAGTGACGAATTTATTAATTAGGATAATAATTATCAGATAGGAGGTTCTTATGGAAAAGAACACAATACTTGATGATAGCAAAGAATCAATCACACAGCGAGGCTGTCTTGATATTATACTGGAAAAAGCAATTAGTAGAAAGCTTCTTGTCTTTTTGTCAGCAACAGGTCTTTTGGCCTGGTCAAGTCTCGATTCAGAAACATGGGGCTTAATTGCTATATGCTATATCGGCGGCCAATCTGTAATTGATGCTGCCAAAGTATGGAGGCACGGATAGTTATGATGTCTTTAAAGGTTGCCTGGCCAATTTTTAAAAAGTTTATTAAAAACTATTGGCAATTAATTTTGGGATTGTCAGTCGCTGTCTTGTTTCTATTGATAAAGAGAGATGGTAAACTTTTAGCAGGTGCACTTTCTCTGTTTAGGGAAGAGGAAAAAAACAGGAGGGAACTAATGCTAGAGCTGTCTAAAGAGGAAAATAGCAAGAAGAAAAAAGCTCTAAGTGATTATGAAAAAAAGCTGGCTAGCTTAAAAGAAAAAGCTGATAAAAAAAGAACTCTTTTCAAAATAGGACGTCAGAAAAAAATAGAAGAACTTTTAGATGCAGAAGAAAAATCTCCCGGAACTATTGCAAAAGAAATAGATGAAGCAGTTGATAGAGATTAACCTATAGATAAACTTACAGTAAAATTGATTATGAGCATATCTAAGAAATTATTTAAGATTTTAGCCCTTCTTCTATTTTTAACTAGCCCACTTAAAGTCTACGGCCAGGATTCTGTGTCTATTAGAAAAGGTGAGAGCGCACCGTTTAGCGGAACACTTTTAACAGATAAATCTGCAGCCACACTTCTAGTAAATGCAGAGCTATGTGAAGAAAAAGTAAAGATTGAATACCAGATTCGACTTGACAAGCTGAACGCTAAGTACAAGCTTTCAGAAGAGCTATGGAAAATACAGCTTGAATCTCAACAATCTAGATATAATATCGTAGTTGAATCTCAAGACAGACAGCTTGATTATTTACTCAAGGCAAACACAAAGCCTACAATATCTAGAGAGGTTGCCTTTATCATTGGGATTGCAAGTGGTGTTGTTTTAGCTACTGCATCTGCATACAGTTATTCTTTAGTTGCACAAGCAAATTAATAAGTTGTCTTCAGTGGCATATTTACACTTAAGGGAAGTGTTTTTATGGAAGTTGTAGTTAAGAAAAAAGCCCTTATCCAGGCACTAATAGAATCCATTGCTGGAAATACAGGAAGAGAAGAGCCTGAATTTGCAAGAATAAGCATGGAAGATATCGAAGCTGAAGAAGCTGAGGCAGCCGGCGAGCCGATCAGGCCTGTTGAATTAATGTCAACACAGCTAGCAGAAGAGATGCCTCCTGTTGAAGATCCCGAGTTTATTCCGGCATCTTCTGAAGTTCTGGGTAGAGCTGCGTATGTAATTTCAAAAGAGGTGCCAGACACCGAAATTGAGTATTTTTATCGAAGTCTTCATAAATTGCTAGATAGTGCATTAGATAGAGAATCTGATAAAAATATGAAAATAGAATCAGATGAAAATATGAAAATAGAAGTAGTCCAGTCTGTCACCCAGCACCTTCTTGAAGCTTCTGATGTGCAAGGAAGTCTTTTAAAAATTGCAATTAAAAATATAAACGATGGTGCAGATTTATCAGATGAGGTTGATGAGCTATCTAAAAAGTCTCAATTTTATGATGTTGATAAAAATGAAATTTTAGACATGCTAACTTCTGCCATATACGAAATGCCAGATGACGATTCTGACGCAGGCTTATCTAATGCTGATAGTACACCCGAAGAGGAAGATCTCGGCGATGATTACGATGATTCAGATGATTCAGATGATTACGATGATTCAGATGAAGATATTTCACTCGCCTCAACAAGCTCATCTGCGATAGAAGATAGCATAATTGAAAAAATGAATGATAAGAAGATGTTTTATATTCCCTGGAAAGATCCTGAGTCTGGAAAAGTTATGACACAGCCCATGCTTGGATTCTCTACTGTTGATGGAAATATAGAGCTGCAAAATGTTAATGCTAAAAGAAGAGCATTTAAAGATGAGGGGACAGCTGTTCTTGAAAAGGCGCTTGAAGATGAGCAGATTTTACAAATGTTTAATTCACTTGTTGATTCTTCATCTGAATCAAGCTTATCTAGATCAGATAAGAAAAAGTTTGCGCTTATTGCTTTGCTAGGAAAGCTTCAGGACGAGCTTGCAACTTTACCTATGGGTCCAGACGGAAGCCCAGGCGGTAATGCAATAACAGATAATGACTTTGCCATTATGTCTGCTAATCTATTTGCTGACACTGTTGCAAAAGATATGGGCGTTGAGTCTTATGATTTAACAGGCGAACTCTCCAAGTCTCTTTTGGATGCTGCAACTTTTGTTAAGGAGAAAGGTGAAGATGTCCCAGCTAATGTTGGAACAGGCAGCGATATGATATCAAGAGTTGTTTCAGCAGAAGTTTATTCAAATGCTCTTGAGGCTGTAGCAGAAAAACGTAGAACAAAGCCAAAAAGAAAAATGAGGGCAACTCGGCCTGATTCTGACTCTGAAGTAATGAGAACGCCAGAAGAGATGATGAAAATTGAGGCTGCTGATATTAAAAAAAATATGAGAAAGCTTACAAAGATGGCAAATCTTTTTGATAAAGCTGGCGCTTCTGGTGTTCGACAGTGGATGCGAAAATATGCTCTTCCCGCCTATACATCAATGCTTGGAGATTTACAAGGATATAAATCTTGGGAAGGCTATCACGAAGAGCTCCAGGATTATATGTCTGCATTGCTTGATGAGTTTATGAAGGCAGCACCCAAGTATAAGGAAACTGCTAAAAAACTAGTATCACAAGGAAACTCAGGCATCTCTGATTCTGAACTTAAAAATATGATTGAAACTATTGATGACTTAGCTAAAGACTTTGAAGAGCTTTCTGCTTCCCGGCTAGAAGACGAGGATGAATTTATTGATTATGAAGCACTTCTTAAGACAGACGGAGGCATGGTACTAAGAAATGCCCTCAACGATCTTGTTAAACATGAAGACTTTATGGAATATGCAGCAAGCATGAGATCGAATATGAAAGAGTATATTGGATCTCTTGAAGGTGTTGATAAATCAGGAGTAGATAAATTTTCTAAAATGTTCAATGGTGAAGTTGAATTAGTTGGGCCAACTGAGCTTTCAAAAATTTATAAAATGATAAAATCTGGAAACGCTGATGCGGCAAAGAAAAATTCACCAAAAATTGTCAAGCTTATTGATCTTGGGATTACACCTGATATTTACAGCAAGTCTGCCAAGCAGGCAGAAAAGTTAACACGAGAATGGTTTACAGGTGCCAGAAAGAAATTAAGACAACAGAAAGTTAAAGACAAGCTTATAAATAAAAAGATAAATATTTTTGAGCTCCTTGAAGATGCAATAGCTACCACACAAGAAGACCTTGCTAGAGAGGAACAGATTTTAAAGAAAAGCATTCCAGACGCGAAGGGTTAAAATTATGAAACTCATTGATTTAATATCTGAATCTGAAAGAATAACTCATACAGGATATAGGTCTGCTGATATTTTGTTTGAAAGTTTGCGCTCTGAATCTACTCTAGGATTAGATGAACTACCTGTAAGTGTGGATAGGGACGACTGGAGTCACTTAAAAAATCCCGAGAGAATTTCTAAGTCTTTTAAGTTTTTAAATTTTGAAAAATTATCTTTCTTCCTTGGTGAGCTTTTAAATTATCAAGAGGAATCTCAGCATCACGCTAAAATTATAATTGAAAACAACACTGTTAATATTGAATCTTATACACATGTTATAAACTCTGTTACAAGTTTAGACTTTGAATTGGCAAAGTTTTGTGATAACCTGTATGAAGACATTCAATTTATTGGAAATAGAGACAAAGTTGAGTAAGCATGATTCAAGAATAATTGTAAGTAGTGAAATTGAAGACCTGATTGATAGATCATCTCTTTTTGATGATGAAGATAATATCTCTGATAGCAGGTTGATTTTAACTATATGGGCTGATGATGTACCGATAGTTTCTGACTTAGCTTCATTTAAACTATCAGCAAATACACTCTCTCTATCTTTTTTAATAAAGAATAGCCTGGTAACTTCAATGATAACTTCTAGTATTTTAAAGTATATTAAAATTGAAGATTCATCAAATTCAGAAAGATCAGCTGAGTTTAAAAATTGTGAAATTAAATCTTGCAAGATAGCATTAAATTCAGAAGGCTATCTTTGTAGTTTAATTACCAATACACAAAATACATAGTTATACGGAGGGTCCTGTGAAAAAGAAAGAATTATCATTTGATAAGTTTATCAAAGACATTGAAAAAAGAGAAAGCATAGCCGCAGAAAAAGTAGCTAATCATCAAGCTGGTCAAGAAGACCACCCTAGGAGAATTTATAACAAGCTCTATAGGGAAAGATGGTCAAACAGAATTGTCTATAGGAGAAAATAATGGCACAGGTTAAACTAGATACAAAAAAAGATATTAAAAGCTTTTTTAAAATTCTTGCAGAGGAAAGTATAAAAGAAGCTCATAGAAAAATTAATGAAGGCAACCATGAGGATCCTGCAGCAGCCAGGCTTGATTATCAAAAATCAGCTGATAAAAAAGCCTATAGCAATATTCTTGAACAAGAGGTTGACAAGAAGTCGACTGAAAAAGAAGTTTCCAAGCCTAGCCCGAAAGATAATAATCTTGAGCCCGAAGAGATTGAAGTCTCTTTAGATTCAGTCGGGGATGCAATTAAGAGACTTCGAAGCGGTAGATCAATTGATGACAGCGCAGTCAAAGATCAGACAAGGGCATACTTTGATCGACTTTCTGACCCAGAAAGAAGGGCAATGCTAGCCTTTATGAGAGCATTTGCTGATATATTAACTGGCGCAGTTGACGGTGCTTCGGCGCCCGACCCAAGCGAGCCACCATACTCAGTGGGCTTTGAAGAAAAGCCGACAGATGATGACAAGTCGAAAAAGATATCTACAGTAAGTCAGGAAGAAGAGCTAGGCTTAGAGGACGAAGAGGTTGAAGAAGAGGAAGAAGAGGACGAAGAGGGTGAAGATACATCGCCTCCGATTAAAGTAGGTACACCCCAGAGCCTTAAAGAAATTAGAAAAAAAGTTCAACATCTAATTAGAAGATAAAAAATAAGCAACTAGAAAAATTAATATATTTTCTATTAACATGTGTAAGATCGAATTTTTTGCGGTATAGTTTTTATGAGGTGAAATTTGGAAAATTTTAAAGAAAGGACTATTTTACTAAAAGATGGCGCTGAGATGGAGGTCACACTATCTGAGCAGATAATTAGTGAAATTAAAAAGCAGTACAACATCAACGAAGTCTCAGATCTTGATATTAAAAACTTCTTTGCTGAGGTTATATCTGATGCTCTAGTAGATGCTGAGAAAAATACTTCTGACACCTAATACTTAGTAAGGAATGGGTGGAAAATGAAAGTAACAAAAAGCGATATTCAAAAAATTATTCTCGAAGAGATTAGTATGGCATTCGAGTCAGGCACACAGGGATATATTGATGAGCTTGATGATCTTTTAGGAGATATGACAATGCTAAGAACATCTTTGCGAAAAGGCCCAAATAGAATGACATACAGGAAGGAAAGAAGCAGACTTCAGGCGGCAATTGAGGCAATTAGATATCTTAAGCGAAGATCTAAAAGGCAGCTTGATAGAAATCTATTGGTGACGGATTAAAAATGAAGCTAGGACTTTATGGCGGAGGTTTTAAACCTTTTACAACTGGGCACTTTGCAAAGCTTGCAGATGCTATAAGTGATAATGACAAGGTGTATCTATTTTATGGTATGCAACAAGTTGAACCTACACGATATGGAAAGAAAGGCCAGGCCCTAAAAGCACGACAAAAGTTTAGAACTATAGGCAATACAGAAAAAACATACAATGAAGATATTGCACAGTCTATTTTTGAGATATATAAGACAGCACTAGAACGCATACCTGAAGTTGAAGTTATTCTAGTACAAAGTCAGGCAAAAGATACACAAGGAAAGCTTGCTGCAATTCGTGCACCTGTTACAGCAATTTTCAAGACCCTAGAAGATTTTGTTGATGACCCGGGTGAGATAGAAAAGGTAACGATCTATGGCGACGGCGAATCAATGAGACCTTACATGAGAAGTCCCAAGTTTAAAGATTATGTTCAGGCAGGAAAGATTCAATTTGGCGGAGCAATCCCTGCAAATTCTGATGACTATGTGGAAAAACTTGATACTTTAATGGCACAGGGCGAGATTGAGGCGCGCAATGCGCTTAAAGCTTTTTATACTAGCAAGGGTGAAGAACTTTCAGATGAAGAAGTGAAAGCTAGACAAACAGTAAGAGGTACCGAAGTTAGAAATCTTGCATCTTCTCGAAAAACTGCAGAAGAGGCAAAACGATTCTTGCCACCGTTTCTTAATAATTCAGAAAAAGATAGTATTATTCAGATTCTTGTCGGTCAAGAAGATGCTAAGCAGGTAGCAGAAGCACAATTGAGAAATCTTATTAGAGGCTTTATAAGAGGATAGCATGGCAATATTGATTACACCCGACGTTTTGTATCGCGCTGCATC
>TARA_R110001583_G_scaffold34784_6_pt1 | contig 16259 bp, 14 predicted proteins | sample TARA_R110001583 | Tara Oceans TARA_R110001583 (sample SAMEA4398432) | marine metagenome | biome: Polar Biome; feature: [MES] marine water layer (ENVO:01000295) within the mesopelagic zone...; material: water (ENVO:00002006), including particulate matter (ENVO:01000060) such as...... | reverse complement strand
GCAACTAGCTGATGACCAAGAGCAGATTAGCAGGGGATGTGAAACTGTTATATAACAAAAAACCGACGCAAATGATGTTCATTTAGGTCGGTTTTTTAATCAAGAAGCTTATAAATTAAGGTTCTTGGTGAATAATATACGCTTTAGGGTAATCTTTTTGAATGCTCTCTAATAACGCTTCTGTTTTTACTTCACTAGTTAAAGGGCCTAAACGTAAATAATAAAGGTTATTTTTTTGTTCAAAAAAACTCGCTACTTGGTGCTGTTTGCTTAACTTATTCGACAATAATGTTGCTTTCTCTGCACTCGAGGTGACTAAATATTGAATGCTAAAGGTACCATAAAGACTCTTACTCTGTTCTTTATCTAATAAACTGAGATTTTTATCTTCAGCGAAATGTAATAACTTAATTTCAACCTGACCTGTACCTGCTTTAATAATATCTAGCTTCTTTGCGGCGGCATAAGAAAGGTCAATAATACGGCCTTTATGGAAAGGACCTCGATCATTAACGCGCACGATAATTTGTTTGTTGTTTTTTAAGTTAGTAACTTGCACATAACTGGGTAAAGGTAAATTTTTATGCGCAGCACTCATTGCAAACATATTATAGCGTTCACCGTTAGAGGTTAAGTGGCCATGAAACTTATTACCATACCAAGAAGCGCCACCTTGTTCAGTTAACTCAGTGATATCACGCCATACTTTGTAATCAATGCCACGTACAGTGTAATCTTTATTACCGCCACGAGATTGAGGTTCGTATCGTGGATTTACATTCTCAATATGCTCTAATGGTGGGATATCTGAAGGAGCGTGGTCATCGCTATACTGATAGCGTTGATTATTAGCGCTACAAGCACTCAGTAAAAGAGCAACTACACCTAATATGGTTATATTCTTCATTATGTTTTTACCGTTTTATATTAAAGCGTTTGTGGGTGTGGATAGACATTAAAATGCCAAACCCCGCGAGTAAAGTTACAATCGAAGTTCCGCCAAAGCTGATCACTGGGAGGGGGACGCCTACGACGGGTAACAAACCACTTACCATACCAATATTCACAAAAATATAAACAAAGAAAGTTAGAATGATGCTGCCTGCGATGAGTTTGGTAAATGCATCCTGTGCTTGGTTAGCAATCCATAGACCACGGCCAATAATAAGAATATAGATACTTAATAATAATAAAACCCCCATAAAACCAAATTCTTCCGAAAATACAGAAAATATGAAGTCAGTATGTCGCTCGGGTAAAAACTCAAGTTGTGATTGTGTTCCTTGTAACCAACCTTTACCCCATTGACCTCCAGAGCCAATGGCTATTTTTGATTGAATAATATGGTAACCAGCACCCAGTGGGTCGGCCTCGGGGTTAAGTAATGTTAATACTCGCCCTCGTTGATAATCAAGCATTAAAAAATACCATAGAATAGGAATAAACCCCAAAATTCCAGCTAATGCGAGCCCGATATATAACCAAGAAATACCAGATAAAAACAATACAAACAAACCTGAAGAGGCAACTAGAATAGAGGTGCCTAAATCGGGTTGTTTTGCGATAATTAAAGTAGGGACAATAACAATTAAAAGGGCTACGCAAGCTTGTTTAAAGCGTGTCGGTAACGTGTGTTGACTGACATAATAAGCAACCATTAAAGGCATGATTAGTTTCATTATTTCTGACGGTTGAAACTTAGTAAAACCAAGGTCTAACCAGCGCTGAGCACCTTTCCCTGTATGCCCTATCACAAGTACTGCGATTAACAATAAAACACATATTATAAAGATTACGGGGGTCCAACGTCGATACCATTCTGGTGGTATCTGCGCAATCACTAACATCACGCCTAACGCAATTGCTAAGCGGATCAATTGTCGATATACCATCTCATAACCCGCCACTGAATATAACACGGTTAAGCTAATACTCATTAACGCAAATAAACCCAATAATAAGTACGGGTCGATATGCAAACGGTAGAAGATACTTTTTTGAGCTTGGGTACTAACCATAATTATAAGTCCGCTGCCGTCGTTGTTGGTGTTACTTGTTTTGGTATTGCTGCTGATGAGGACGTTTTTTGCTTAAAGTATTCATCTAATAATTCGCGCGCGATTGGTGCTGCATTACTACTACCACCGCCTGCATTTTCTAAGACAACGGTGACAACCACTTCTGGTGATTCAAAAGGGGCAAAGGCAACAAACATTGCATTGTCGCGATGTCGTTCTTTTATTTTTTCAGCATCATAAATTTCATCTTCTTTCATATTGATAACCTGCGCAGTACCTGATTTACCCGCCACAGTGTAAGAAGCATCACCAAATGCACGGTAGGCGGTTCCTGTACGTTTACTGGTTACGCCTTGCATTGCTTTTAAAGCGACATCCCAATAACGGCTACTGTGCAATTTAATTGCTGGTTTAGATTCGATTATCGGGGTAAAAGTTTCGCCTGCGGTTATAATTGAACGTAAAATATGTGGTTCAACATGTTCACCGCGTTTTGATAATATTGCTGTCGCTTTGGTTAATTGGATGGGGGTGACAGTCCAATAACCTTGACCAATGCCAATAGAGATCGTATCACCATCATACCAAGGTTGATTAAAACGAGTACGTTTCCAATCTCGTGATGGCATGATAGCCTTTGTTTCTTCTGCAATATCTAAACCGCTATACTCGCCAAAACCAAACAAACGCATAAAAGGTTCAATACGATCAATACCTAGCTTGTAAGAGGTATCATAGAAAAAAGTATCGCAGCTTTGTTCTATTGCGTGAAATACATCGACTAAACCATGACCCCAGCGTTTCCAGTCGCGAAAACGGCGCTTAGAATTAGGTACAACCCACCAACCAGGATCTTTTACTTTTGTTTCTTCAGTGATCACCTTTGTATCTAATGCTAATAAAGCCATTTGTGGTTTTATTGTTGATGCTGGAGGGTAACGACCTTGAGTTGAACGATTAATAAGAGGGCGATCACGTGAAGATAATAATGCTTGGTATTCTTTTTGGCTGATCCCTGTTACAAATAAATTAGGATCGTAACTTGGCGCTGAAACTAAACTTAATATCGCCCCTGTTTTTGCTTCCATTAAAATAACACTACCACGCATACCTGCTAATAATTGTTGCGCTTTAAGTTGTAACTTTATGTCGATATTAAGTTTGATATCTTTACCGGGCACGGGTGCTGTAAATTGTAAGGTGCGGATAACTTTTCCCCAGCTATCGACCTCTACTTGGCGTTGACCTGGTTGGCCGTGTAAAATATCTTCATAATATCTTTCGATACCCAACTTGCCAATATAATGGGTACTTTGATAGCGAGCTAGTTCACCACGTTTTTCAATTTTTTCTAAATCTCTGCTATTGATTTTTGCGATATAACCTAATACGTGCGTGAAAGCATTACCAAAAGGGTAATAACGTTTCAGATTAGCTTGAATCGAAAAGCCTTTAAATAAATGTTGGTTGACGGTAAATAATGCAACTTCATCTGGCGTTAATTGATCGCGGATAATGATCGCTTTAAAAGATCGAGAATAACGGTTTGTACTTTTAAATTTAGTTAATTCACTTTCGGTAAGTGAAAGAAGTTTGGTTAGTCTCTTAATGTCAGAATTTAAGTCTTTGGTGTTATTAACAATAACTTGTAAACTGAAAACAGGTCTATTCTCGGCGAGGATAACACCGTTGCGATCATAAATTAATCCACGGTTAGGCGGAACAGTTTGTACACTGATCCGGTTGGCATTTGAACGTGTTTTATAGGTATTAAATGAGTTAATCTGTAGATAATACAAATTAGTAATTAAAATACCAATGGCAAATAATATTGCTAAGAAAACAACAACGGTTCTGCGCATAAATAAATTAGATTCTGCGCTGTGGTTACGTATGCTATCGCGTTTTCTTCTCACCTTTATTCCCTATGGTAAGGGTGATTAATTGTTAACGTAAAGGCACGATATAAGCTCTCCGCAACTATAATGCGAACCAAAGGGTGCGGTAACGTTAATGCAGAAAGAGACCAGCGCTGCTCAGACTGCTGTATACATTCAGGCGCTAAACCTTCAGGACCACCTATCAATAGGCTGATATTACGTCCATCATGCTGCCATTTTGTCATTTCATTCGCTAATTGCTCAGTTGTCCACGGTTTCCCTGTCACTTCAAGCGTGACAATTTTGTTACCTTTTGGGATCGCTTCTAAGGTTAATTCTCCTTCTTTTTTTAAAATACGCTTAATGTCCGCATTTTTTCCACGTTTACCTGCGTTAATTTCTAATAACTCAAGTTGCATCTCTTTTGGGAAACGCCGTGCATATTCAAGGTAACCTTTTTCAACCCAGTCTGGCATTTTAGTGCCCACTGCAATTAGCTGAATTTTCATTACGCCGTTTCAGTCCATAATTTTTCTAATTGGTAAAATTGGCGTGTTTCATCTTGCATGACATGGGCTACCACAGTTCCCATATCAATCAATACCCATTCACTACCTTCTAGGCCTTCAACGCCTAGTGGCACTTCGCCTGCATTTTTTGCTGCTAACGCAGTTTGTTCTGCAATTGAGCGAACGTGACGTTTTGAAGTGCCAGTACAAATGATCAGAGTATCTGTCACATCTGAGATACCAGCAACATCAATTGTTACGATTTCTTTTGCTTTCATTTCTTCAAGTTGATTGATGATAAAAGCTTTTAATTGTTCGTCTTGCAAGGGAATTTCCTTCCGAGTTTATTGGTTAAATTGTTTTAAGCGACGGAGTATATCACGCAACTTATAAATTGGCCGCATTTTGAGGATAATTTCACTTTTTTATTAACTGATAAACCGCATAAATTAAATGGGTACCCAATAGAAATGTGATTTCGATCTTCATTTAAAAAGATCCATTGCTTGCAATAATGTTGTAGTTTATTAGACTAAGTGTCCAAAAGTGGTGAAAAGTGTCGTTTTGTGGATCTTTTTCTTATTAAAGTAGATCTCAACTCATTAATCAATGGAATTGAATAATCATGTTGCGTGGTGCAAATGCAATCAATTTGGATACAAAAGGGCGAATTGCGATTCCTACTCGGTATCGTGATTGGCTTACTGATACCTGTCAGGGTCAGTTTGTGTGCACGATTGATTTTCAATCGCAGAATTGTTTATTGCTTTATCCATTACATGAATGGTTATTGATAGAAAATAAATTACGTGGTTTATCAAGCACAAATCCACAGGAAAGACGTATCCAGAGACTAATTTTAGGTCATGCCACTGAGTGTGAGTTAGATAAAAATGGGCGCACGCTGATTGCACCAACATTACGTCAACATGCAAAGTTAGATAAAAAAATAATGTTAGTTGGGCAATTAAATAAATTCGAAATTTGGGATGAGCAAGTGTGGCATCAACAAGTTCAGCAAGATCTACAAAGTGATATGTCGTTAGGCATGGAATTAAGTGATTCTCTCAAGGAGTTCTCGTTCTAAATGAGTGAGCATATAACCGTATTATTAAATGAAGCTGTTGATGGACTAGCGATTAAACCCGATGGGATTTATGTCGATGGTACATTTGGGCGTGGTGGGCATTCTAGGCATATATTGTCAAAATTAGGCCCTAACGGACGTTTAATTGCTATTGACCGAGATCCTCGCGCAATAGCAACAGCTGAAGCGTTGAAATTAGAAGATAGCCGTTTTGATATCGTTCACGGACCTTTTTCTGGTTTAGCAGAATATATTAAAGACCTGGGTCTATCAGGCAAGGTCGATGGTGTTTTACTTGATTTAGGTGTTTCTTCACCGCAACTTGATGATGCTGAACGTGGTTTTAGTTTTATGCGCGATGGCCCATTGGATATGCGTATGGACCCAACTTCAGGTATTAGTGCTGCTGATTGGTTAGCTAAAGCTGATGTTGATGATATCGGCTGGGCGTTAAAAACATTTGGTGAAGAAAAGTTTGCTTACCGTATCGCGCGTGCAATTGTTGCAGACAGGGTTGAAACACCGTTTACCCGTACTTTGCAACTGGCTCAGCTAATTGAGCGTCTATGCCCTAAGCGTGAAAAGAAAAAGCACCCTGCAACACGTAGCTTCCAAGGTATTCGTATTTATATCAATAGCGAATTAGAAGAGATCCATAAAGTATTAGATGGTGCTTTAGATATTTTAGCGATTGGTGGTCAACTTTCGGTGATCAGTTTTCATTCATTAGAAGACCGGATCGTAAAACGCTTCATTCGTAAGCAAGAAAATGGCCCTGAATACCCACCTGGTTTGCCGTTAACCGATGCGCAAATGCAACATGGGAAAAATTTAAAATCAGTCAGTAAAGCAATTAAACCAAGTGCTGAAGAAGTTGACCTTAATCCTCGTTCACGCAGCTCCGTTTTGCGTGTTGCAGTGAAGCTTAGACAGCCAGAGGTCAAGTAAGTGGCAGTAACGCGCGATAATCTATTATTGCTGATTCTAGCTGATTTACGTCAAAACGTAATCTTAGTTATATTAGCCATCTTTATATTAATCAGTGCCTTATATAACATTTATATCACCCATGAAACGCGAGAGTTAGTAACAAAAAAAGAATATTTGTCACAACAAAAAGACAACTTAATGATCGAATGGAGAAACTTGCTGATTGAAGAGCACACACTCGATGAGCATAGTCGCATCCGTGCTGTTGCAGGTAATAAATTATCGATGGCACAGCCAACAAAAGAAAATAGTGTATTAGTGGAAATTCGATGAATAAAAGACGGACGAGATCAAAATCAAAAGGAAGTTCACAAACGCGGAAGAATAAAATCTATCTGAGTTACTCCTCGGGTCGATATCTTTTTGTTGCTGTGACTATCACCATGATTGCAGTGGCATTGATCTCACGCCTTGCATTTATTCAGATCATTGAACCTGAATATCTGACCAATGAAGCTGACAAACGCAGCTTGCGAGTGACTAGCTCGATCGCACATCGTGGTAATATTGAAGACCGTAATGGTGAAGAATTAGCGATCAGTGTGCCAGCTTTTGCTATTTGGGTAGATCCTAAAGAAGTTAAAAAGGATTTTGCTTTCACTCTTGAAGAGTGGGCTGACAGTGTTGTTGTTAATCCTAAAACGGGATTAGAAAGACACACCAAAAAATATTTTTATAAGTCTAAAAAGTGGCCTGCTTTAGCTGAAGTATTGGATATTCAGTTAGAAGATATCGCCAAAACTATACAAAAACCCAATGCACGTTTTGTGTATTTAAAACGTCAAGTTAATGATCCTGTGGTGCAATATATAAAACAGTTAAGACTGTCTGGTATTGCCAGTCAACTAGAGTCACATCGTTTTTATCCTACTGGTGAAATAAATGCCAATATCTTAGGGTTAACTGATTTAGATGCACAAGGTATTGAAGGCATAGAAAAAAGTTACAATGATTATTTACAGGGTCAGACGGGTAAAAAGCGCGTACGGAAAGATCGCTTAGGTAATGTCATAGATAATATTGAAGTGTTAAAAGAGAAAAAGTTAGCGGGCAATTTACAGTTAACTATCGACCAACGTATTCAAGCGGTTGCATATAGTGAATTAAAACGTTCGGTGAAAATGAATAATGCAACCTCAGGGTCGATTGTAGTGATTGATATCCATAATGGTGAAATTTATGCAATGGCTAATTATCCTTCGTTTAATCCTAATGATCGCAATCAATACCAAGCTTATAAATTACGTAACCGCGCGATAACTGATACTTTTGAACCAGGATCTACGGTTAAACCACTTGTTATTGCAAGTGCATTGATTAATCATAAAACTGACTTAGATGAAATAATAGATACATCACCAGGTTGGATGCATATTGGTGGACGTCGTGTCCGTGATGGTAGAAATTATGGCAAAATGGACTTAGCGCGGATATTAAAAAAATCAAGTAATATTGGCGTCAGTAAATTAGCATTACGATTAAAACCAGAACAATTACAACAAACCTTTGCTGACTTTGGGTTTGGTAATGATACCGGCATTGGTTTAATAGGTGAAAGCGTTGGTCGTTTACCTATTCGCCATCGTTGGTCTGACTTTGAATTAGCAACTATGTCATTTGGTTATGGTATTACAGCGACTACATTACAACTTGCCAAAGCTTATGCGATTTTAGGTAGTGGAGGTATACGATATCCGACCTCTATCATTAAAGGCTCTCAACAAACTGGTGAGCAAGTTATCCCCAGAAATATAGCTCTTGAAGTAGTAGGAATGATGGAAGGGGTAAGTAAAAAAGGCGGCACAGCGCCAAAAGCAAAAGTGGATGGATACCGTATCGCAGGTAAAACAGGTACCTCTAGAAAGGCCGAAGCTGGCGGTTATGGAGATGATTATGTTGCTGTTTTTGCAGGTTTAGCACCTGCAAGTCAACCTCGTTTTGCTATTGCTGTGATGATTAATGAACCACAAGGTGACCGCTATTATGCTGGTGACGTTGCGGCACCAGTATTTTCTGCGGTGATGAAAAGTACATTATTACTAACGCATGTATTACCCGATGGTGGAGATCAAAGTTACACCTATTTGGAGGCTAAATAATGTTAAGCAAGGCGCAACATAAACAACATAGTTGTACACTTGCTCAGTTATTAGAGCCCTTACTTATAAAGTCGATAGCGATAAAGCCAATAGTTAAAGAGTCTATAATAGTAGATCCATTAGCTGCTACTTCTGCTCCGTCTGATTTATTAGCGACATCACTGGCAACACTTATTAAAGGCATGACTTTAGATAGTCGTGCGGTGCAGCAAGGTGAGTTATTTGTTGCTCTGCAAGGTGCAATAAATGACGGTCGTGCATTTATTCATAATGCAATTAAAGCAGGTGCTTGCGCGGTACTGTCTGAAACTAAAGATGAACATTTAAACGGTAATATTTGCATTGAATCTACTGTTCCGATCATTAAAATATTTGAATTAAGTAAACACCTCAACGCGATTGCGATGCGTTTTTATTTCCCAGAATCAAATCTCCATGCAGTGACTGCGATTACCGGAACCAATGGTAAAACAACCATTGCTAGTTTATTAGCAAATAGTTACATGTTATTAAACCAGCAGAGTGCCCAAATGGGTACCATAGGTAATGGTTTATATGGACAATTAAAGACCAGTTTAAATACTACATTAGATGCCATTTCTGTTTGTCGTGAATTGCGACAATATCAATCGCAGGGAGCAAAACATACCATGATGGAAGTTTCTTCTCATGGTTTAGTACAGGGGCGAGTCGCAGCGATCCCTTTTACTACGGCAATTTTTACTAATTTGACTCGTGACCATCTTGATTATCATGGCACTATGCAAGCTTATGCAGAAGCTAAAAAAACGCTGTTTAATGACTTCCCGTTACAAAACCGAATTATTAATGCTGACGATGCCGTTGGAAAAGCCTGGTTAACAGAGTTCCCAAATGCTATTGCATATGGTTTCGATGCACCTGTTCACACTCCTGTTTTACAAGCCAATATGCAATCAAGGGAGCAATCTGCTCAGCAGTTTTTTGCAATCAAAGCAGTACAATACCTGGCTCAGGGTGTGGCTTTTGAGTTTACTTCTAGTTGGGGTGACGGTTATATAAAAGCCCCATTTTACGGTGATTTTAATGTCTCAAATATTGCCGCTGTAAGCTGTGCATTATTAGCTGATGGTTTTACAATTGAACAAATCCAAACTGTGATTGGCAATTTAACGGTTGTGCCAGGGCGAATGGAACAATACTTTTTTAGTAAACAGAAACTGACCTTTGTTGTTGATTATGCACACACTCCGGATGCATTAAAAAGTGCATTAAAAGCACTACATAAACATAAACAGGAAGGACGTATTATTGCCGTTTTTGGCTGCGGAGGAGATCGTGATAAAGGTAAACGCCCTGAAATGGCTAAAGCCGCTGAGCAGAGTGCAGATTTAGTGGTGATTGTCGATGATAACCCTCGCAGTGAAAGCGCCCAGCTAATTGTTGAAGATATTAAAAAAGGCCTAAATCAGCCTGACCATGCATTAGTGATTCATGATCGTAAACAAGCCATTTTACATCTATTAAAAACAGCTAAAGAAAACGATATTATTTTACTCGCAGGCAAAGGCCATGAAGACTATCAAATTTTTGGTGATAAAAAAGTACATTATAGTGACCGTGAATGTCTAGCAGAATTGATAAAAGAAGCTGCAATAGACGAAGAACGAGTAGCAAATAAAAAGAACCAACAGGAAACAAAACGATGATCACAATCTCAGTTGAGCAGTTATGCAAAGCAACTAATGGTCAGTTAAAAAAAGGGTATGCCTGTTTAGCACAATGTGCTTCGGTATCGATTAATAATGTCAGCACCGATACTCGCACTATTCAGAAAAATGACTTATTTATTGCCTTAAAAGGCCCATCGTTTGATGCGCATCAGTTATTAGCAATGGCGATTGATAAAGGTGCTGCAGTTTTATTGGTTGAAGCTAACAGAGAAGTAAGTATTGCAACAGATGTTATCGTTATTGAAGTGACAGATACAAGAATTGCATTAGGTTTATTAGGTAGTTATGTAAAGCAGCAAATAAATGGATTAAAAACAGCAGCAATCACTGGCAGTAATGGCAAAACTACCTGTAAAGAGCTATTAAACGCGATATTGACGGTACATAGTGGCAGTGCCGATAAAGTACTCGCAACCGCGGGTAATTTTAATAATGATATCGGCTTACCATTAACTTTACTGAGACTCGAAGCTCAACATCAATTTGCAGTGCTCGAATTAGGTGCAAATCATATTGGTGAAATTGCCTATACTTCCGCGCTTACAAAACCCGATGTTGCACTTGTTAATAATGTAATGCCAGCACATTTAGAAGGGTTTGGCTCTTTGCAAGGAATTGCAACTGCTAAGGCTGAAATTTGGTCTAGTTTAGATAGCACTGGAATTGCAGTGGTTAATTTAGATGCAAATTTTGCACAAGACTTTATTAAGCAATTACAAAATAAGCAACAAAACTTTGTTGGCTTTTCAATTGCGCCTGAAAATTTAAGTTCGGTAAATGCTGATGTATTTGCAACTGCTATTTGCAGTAATAATTTAGGGCAGGCAAGTTTTATATTAAATGTTAAACAATCAAATTTAACTTCAAAAAGTTTATTAACTAATCAAGAGCCTAATTCATTACAAAATATTCAAGTCCAATTGAACCTTCCGGGTAAGCATAATGTCAGTAATGCATTAGCAGCAAGTACAATGGCATTAGCCTTAGGTTGTTCACTGAAAGAGATTAAACAAGGCCTTGAAACTCTGCAGCAAGTAGCAGGAAGAGTTAATTGTACGGTTATTTCTGAACAGTTAACTGTAATTGATGATACCTATAATGCCAATTCAGCTTCAGTTAAGGCAGCTATTGATTTGTTAGCTTTATATCAAGGTCAACATCTACTAATTTGTGGAGATATGGGCGAGTTAGGTGAATATGCTGAGCAAGAGCATCAAGAAATTGGTGTATATGCTCAGAAGAATGATATTGAGCAATTATTTACAGTTGGAAATTTGAGTAAACTAACCACAAATGGGTATAATGCGCTTTCTATAAATTCAGAGGCTAAGCATTTCACTGATAAACAACAACTTAAATCAGCGATTGAAGCTTATTTTCTCACTCAAAAATCTAATGTTGTGGTGCTTGTAAAAGGCTCGCGTAGTGCAAAAATGGAAGAGATCGTTGCTTTTATTAAACAAAATTTTGCTGCGTAAACGATCTTCATTAGCTATTAAATAGCTTTATAAAAATAGGATTTTAAAATGGTAGTCTGGTTAGCGGAATTACTTTCAAGTCATTATACCTTCTTTAATGTATTGACATATTTATCCGTGAGAATGGTTTTAGCTGTCTTGACTGCACTCGCATTTTCTTTGTGGGCAGGCCCTAAACTGATACGTTTTTTACAAAGTCAGCAGATTGGCCAAATCGTACGTGATGATGGGCCTGAGTCTCATTTTAGTAAAGCAGGCACTCCTACAATGGGTGGCGTTTTAATTTTAGCGGCTATTATATTAAGCACATTATTGTGGGCGAGGTTAGATAATTTATACGTTTGGATTGTGTTATTTACCACGGTCGCTTTTGGTGCGATTGGTTTTATGGATGACTATTTAAAAGTCGTTCGTAAACACCCTGATGGTTTGATTGCACGCTGGAAGTATTTTTGGCAATCCGTTGCTGCTCTTACCCTAGGTATTGTGTTGTATTTAACTGCACAAGGTGATGCCCAATTAACTTTGGTTGTACCTTTCTTTAAAGAATATATGCCTTACTTAGGCCTACTGTTTATTCCGCTGGTTTATTTTACCGTGGTAGGAAGTAGTAATGCAGTTAACTTAACTGATGGCTTAGATGGTTTAGCTATCATGCCGACTGTCATGGTTGCTGCCGCTTTTGCATTAATCGCTTATTTAACCAGCCATGTTAATTATTCACATTATTTATTCATTCCTTATATTCCACAAGCCAGTGAATTAGTGATTATTTGTGGCACCATTGCCGGTGCGGGTTTAGGTTTCTTATGGTTTAATACTTACCCTGCGCAAGTCTTTATGGGTGATGTTGGATCACTTGCATTAGGTGCTATTTTAGGTGTCATTGCAGTATTAGTTCGCCAAGAGTTTTTATTAGTGATCATGGGCGGTATTTTTGTGCTAGAAACTGTCTCGGTTATTCTACAAGTAGGTTCTTACAAAATGCGTAAACAACGTATTTTTAGAATGGCGCCTATTCATCATCATTATGAAAAAAAGGGCTGGCCTGAACCTCGTGTTATTGTTCGTTTCTGGATCATTACTATCGTATTAGTGTTGATCGGTTTAGTGACATTGAAGGTTCGTTAATATGCTAACTAAACGAGTCGCTATAATAGGGTTGGGTGTGACAGGGTTATCTTGCGTTAATTTTTACCGTAAAAAAGGGGTCACTGTGAGTGTATTTGACACTCGTATGGTGCCACCAGGAAAAGATCAACTGGATCCTAATACAGACCTTATTATCGGCCCGTTATCGGCTCAGCTATTATGCCAATATGACACTTTAGTTGTTAGCCCAGGTATCGCAATTGCAACACCTGCTATTAATGCTGCTATTAATGCGGGTGTTGAAGTAATTGGTGATATTGAATTATTTGCACGTGAATTAAATACTGCTCAATATCAACATACAAAATTAGTAACGATCACCGGTTCAAATGGTAAAAGTACAGTAACCAGTTTACTGGGTGAAATGGCTGCTCATGCCAACGTTAAAGTTGCTGTCGGAGGTAACATAGGTGTACCTGCTTTAGATTTATTAGCAAACGACATTACACTTTATATTTTAGAGTTATCAAGCTTTCAATTAGAAACCACTGAATCGTTAAATGCTGATATCTCCACTATTTTAAATATTAGTGAAGATCACCTAGATCGATACTCAAGTTATCAAGCTTATATCAGCGCTAAACATAAAATCTATGCACAAAGTAAAACGGTTTTAATTAACCGTGATGATCCGTTAACGTATACCGAAAAAACACCGCAGTTTAGTTTTGGCTTTGACCAACAACAATATGGCCTTATTCAGCAACAAGATGGTTTTTATTTAAGCTTTGAGCAACAACCTTTATTAGCGTGCAGTTTATTGAAGTTGAGTGGTAAACATAATTGGATGAATGCACTGGCCGCGATTGCATTAGGCAAGCAAGTTGATTTAGCAATGCCTGCAATGCTACAGACATTGCAATCTTATAGCGGCCTTAAACATCGCTGTGAGTTTGTTAAAGAAGTTAACGGCGTACGTTGGATCAATGATTCTAAAGCCACTAATGTCGGTGCGACACTCGCTGCATTATTAGGTTTGTCTGACACTATTCAAGGCAAGGTACATGTTATTTTAGGTGGCGATGGTAAAGGCGCCGATTTTTCTGAATTAAAGCCAGTTTTGAATGAGATTAAAGGACAAATTTTGTGCTTTGGTCAAGATGCTCAGTTAATAGCAAAGCAGCATCAACAAGCCATTATTGTTAAAAGTTTAGATCAAGCTATTAAGCATATTAGTGAATATGCCGTGTCTGGAGATTTAGCTATTTTAACACCAGCCTGTGCCAGTCTAGATATGTATAAAAACTTTATGGCTCGTGGTGACCACTTTATTGAGTTAGTTGAATCTTTGGTTGGGGATGCCTAACAATGTGGCAATTTATTGCGAATAAATTTGCAAAAGCATTTCAACTATTTAGATTCGAATCTGCAGCCCAACCACAAGCTTATGATCGATCTCTTCTGGTGCTTGTATTTACATTAATGGGTATTGGTTTAGTGATCGTTGCATCAGCTTCAATGCCAGAAGGTATTGCGCTGTCAGCGGATCCATTTCGGTTTTTAAAACGCCATCTTATTTATATCATTTTATGTTTATTTGTCTTGGCTGCAGTGGTCTCGATCCCGATTGATCGTTGGCATAAGTACACACCTTTAATTTTATTACTGTCTACATTAGGTTTATTAGCTGTATTGATAATTGGTACTGAAGTAAATGGTTCTGTGCGTTGGTTACGTCTTGGCCCCCTTAATATACAACCTTCCGAATTTGCAAAGCTTTCAGTGGTTCTATTTATTTCCAGTTATCTTATTCGTCGCCAAAGAGAAGTAATCGATACAATAAAAGGTTTTATTAAACCTTTAGCAATATTAGCGTTGTTAGCAATGCTTTTATTATTACAACCTGATTTAGGATCTACGGTCGTGATCGTAGTGATCATGATGGGCATGTTATTTATAGCCAATGCGCGAATGATCTCTTTTGTTGGTATTGCCGTTGCTTTGTTATCGGTGATCATCCTATTGATTGTCACCTCTCCTTATCGTATGGCGAGGGTTTTTGGTTTTTTAGACCCATGGTCAGATCCCTTTGGTCGAAGCTACCAATTAACTCAATCATTGATGGCCTTTGGTCGAGGTGGTTGGTTTGGTGAAGGTTTAGGGAATTCAGTTCAAAAATTAGAATATTTACCTGAAGCACATACCGACTTTATTATGGCGATTCTAGCCGAAGAGTTAGGTTTTATCGGGGTAAGTATTGTTATTATTTTAGAGTTTGTTCTCGTTTATAAAGCATTTTCTATTGGTAAAAGAGCATTAGAGAAAAATTATGTGTTTGCAGGTTATGTTGCCATAGGCATTGCTATTTGGTTTGCATTTCAAACCGCGGTTAATATTGGCGCAGCATCAGGTATCGCACCAACTAAAGGTTTAACCTTGCCGCTGATCAGTTATGGTGGCTCTAGTTTGATCACTATCGCAATCGCAGTGGGGTTAGTATTACGCATTGACTTTGAAACACGCATTAATTCGGCGCAAGCTCGTATCACCAAAAAGATTAAAAAAATAAAATCTGAACAGAAAAAAAAACCTGGAACAGTGACTAAGTCTAGTGAAAAACAGGCAGATAAAAGTCAGACTGAAAGCATTGATTTTGGTGAAAATGAGGTTGAAAAAAATGAATAAAACTAAAACCTTATTAGTGATGGCAGGCGGTACAGGCGGGCACGTGTTTCCTGGGTTAGCGGTTGCAGATAAGTTAAAAAATGAAGGTTGGCAGGTTAGTTGGTTAGGTACTGCTGCAAGAATGGAAGCAACATTAGTACCCGAACATGGTTATGAAATTGATTTTATTGATGTTGCAGGTATAAGAGGTAATGGGCTAAAACGTTTATTCGCTGCACCTTTCCAAATTCTGAAATCAATTGTTCAAGCTCGTAAAGTGCTAAAAAAGAGACAAGTAGATTTAGTCTTAGGCATGGGGGGCTTTGCTAGTGGGCCTGGTGGGATTGCTGCGTGGACATTAGGCATTCCGGTTATTTTACATGAGCAAAATGCGACCGCAGGTATGACTAACCGTTTGTTATCTTATTTTTCTAAAAAAGTATTAATGGGATTTAGTGGCGCATTTTCTGGTGAAAAGGCTATTTTAGTCGGTAACCCTATAAGAAAAGAGCTATTAAAGTTAACAGATAAACAATTTTCTTTGCCATCATCAGCATTAAAAGTATTAGTTATTGGTGGAAGTTTAGGCGCTCGAGTCTTAAATGAGACTGTTCCGAAGGCGCTACTGAACTTCAATGCAACGCAAGTGTCTATTTTGCATCAAACCGGAAAAGGTTTTTCTGAAGCCGTTTTAGAAGCTTATAAAAAAACCAATGTTGAATATCAAGCG
>TARA_R110001583_G_scaffold105219_3_pt1 | contig 16259 bp, 39 predicted proteins | sample TARA_R110001583 | Tara Oceans TARA_R110001583 (sample SAMEA4398432) | marine metagenome | biome: Polar Biome; feature: [MES] marine water layer (ENVO:01000295) within the mesopelagic zone...; material: water (ENVO:00002006), including particulate matter (ENVO:01000060) such... | reverse complement strand
CCTTTATATTCAAAATCACTCATTTATTTATTTTTTTTGTTATTTTTTTTCTTGTTCTTTTTCTTTGAACGTTTTTTCATTCCTCTTGCCATATAACCTCCTGTATGATTGTCTAAGTTTTACGGTGTCAGTGTAATATTCCTGACTCCAATTGTTATAATATCCAATCTTATCTAGATGAGCTGATGCTTCTTCTAGTTCTTTAAATGGCTGGATAAGTACCATAAAGAATTCGTTGTCTGGCTCCCAATCACCATCCATAAATGGTTCATTGTCATCTTCTGGATATGATGCCATAAGGTATATATCCAGAGGTACATAAACGTGATTTAGAGCATGAATATAGTCATTTAAACTATCTGGTGTGATGTCCATATCAGGACAAGCCATAATAGTAAGTTTGAGGTTCGTTGAATTAAAACCCCCTGCTTCGTTACAAACCTGTTGTAAAAAGTTATCAGCTTTATCCACAACAACTATTTTGACTTGGTTTTTTAAACGAGCTTGTTTTGCATAAGGGCAAATAGGAAACGGATCACCGTTCTTTTCTACGTGATCTACCGCCCATGATATAATATCTTCTTTAATTGTCCTCATAAGGAAACATATTAAGGTTTCCAGCAACGGTTCGTCTTTCTCCGTCACCCTCAAATGGGTACACACAATGTTGACACCATGATGGGAACATAATTAGTTTTCCCACTTCAGGTTTAACTGTCTTTGAGAATGGAGGTCTTAATTCCTCCAAACCCCTTATTCCAGTCTGTCCATAATGAAACTGTAAAAATCCGTCTGCAACACCACTCGAATTGTAAAGATCTGATGATCTATAACCCTCTTTATTAGCTATTTGTGGTGGTATCTTAGTCCAAGTCGTAAATGACAACCCCATAATCGTATCGACACCATGATCGTGTAATGGGTTATAGTCTCTCTCGTATGAGTGTACTGACCATAAACTATGTACGTGTGGTATTCTTTTTAGCGGTTCTACGCCAATTGTCTTGCAGAATTGAGTTAAATACTGCTGTGACATATTTGCAACAATCTTAACAAATGGTTCAATGAGTTTATCCTCACTGTCAATCTTTAATTGTTCGCCATGGGATATCTGCCCAACGAGCTTATCTGCAAATGTCTCTGCACCCTTATTGTGTCGTGCATCCAGGTATGTGTTGAGATCCTTAACCGCCCTATCTGGCAGCTGGGTCTCTAAAAATAACACCGCTGGTGATGCACTGAATTTAAGTTGTAATTCCATTATACCTCATTACCCCATACATCCCAACCAGGTGTTTTTTGTCGTGCGAATAGTTCTATTCTAGGAAGATCCTTGCACATTTGTTCTATTCTTGCTCTAACTTCTTGTGGTTTTTTACTATGTTTTGTTCTTTCAGCAAAAACTAACCCTTTTATATCATTTTTTTCTTTAATTTCTTTTAGTTTTCCTTTTGTTGCAATCAAACAAATTTCGGTAGACTTCAAAAGGTAAGGAGAAAAGTTGTAGCAATAAGATCCACTTGCATAGTGTTTAACCCAAGTGAACCCAATAGTCTTATAATGAAAACCCCAAGCAGCAATAACTTTAAGGGCTTGTTCCAAATGGCTGTCAGTCACCCACATAAATAAAATACAATTTTCATCTGTTATATTTTTAATAGGAATAGAGCAGATCTCTTGTTCGGTCATAGTTGAATAATGTTTTTCAAGACTATGTGTGAACCCTCTGTTCTCTTGATGTATTCGACTGCTAAATTGCCAAGGTGGATCCGCATAAATTATGTTGTACTTCTTATTTGGTAGTTCCATAGATTATGCTTACGCTATAATTAAATATATGTCAATATGCCCTTTAAACGCATTTTAAGGTACCATACGACTTGATTAACCTATTTTGGTACCCCCAGAGTATCTAGGAATAGATTATGTCTATATAAGCACCTTTAGGAGCTTTAATTTACAAACCCCCCTCATTGGATAATCCTGATTGGTTTCTGGTTACAAGGGTCATATCACGATCACAGCCCCCCCAGTAATAATTTGATGGGGTCACTTTGTCAAAACCCCGTCATTGTTGTAATTATGTCACAGTTATCTTATTCGTATAATGCACATTATGTTAAATGAGCTATGACCTGTTGCATTTATGTCACATGATTTAAGATTATGTGATAATTATGTTATATGATTTTATGATTTGCATAATGTTAACACATATTATGGTAATTCAATAAGATTACAATAATATTAAATAATGGTCCTTGTATTGTCTCACTCTATTAGAAGTTATTATATCCTTATATAGATGAATAAGAGGGAAAAGGGTATGCAATATGATTATTCTTGAATGTTCTGGCGGAAAATATCAACTGTTGAGCCAATAAACAACTAAACCTGGAACAGAACAAGAACAAAGCTGCATATATAATAATAATTATTAGATAAGTAATAAATTACTTTACATATATAAATGAATACTATTAAGTTTGTTTATTAACTAAACATAAGGAGTAATAACAATGAATAAAAAACAAATAAACAGATTAAAAGAATTAGATTTAAAAGCTGAGTCTTGTAAACCTTCTACCACTGAAGAAATTAATGAAAGAAATGAACTAGAGTTTTTAAGAAATAAACAAAATATAAATTTTAGATTGCCTACGGATGAAAAATATTACTACGCTTGGCAATGTTATATATTTGAAGAGAACATTAAAAAGTTTGGTCATTACAATACACCAATGGATGAAATTAAAACAAAGGGTGTTTCATTCAATAAACATTCAATTAATATTGGTGGACAATATGGAAGAGACATCAAAAGATTTGACGATAAAAAAGAGTTATTAGGCTTTGTTGTTGGATTTAATGAAATGTGTCAAATAATTTCATATAACAAACGTACAAATACAAAAGTATCTTAATTAATAGGAGTAAATAACAAATGATTGAACTATCAATAGGCTTGGTGCTTTTCTGGGGTGTTATTGCCTGCTCTTTGGCTTTGGTTTTCATCTTAGGTTTAAGAGATGTAATAAAATTAATTATTAAACATATAAGAGGGTAAATATGAATATTAAACTAACTAAGGAAGAAAAAGAATTTTTGTTGGATTGGTTGTGCCAAGATTTACATATAGAGCTAGAAAAGAGAAGAGAGCAAGACGAACAAAGTCCAATTGTAAGAAAGTTCTTACCTAAAATAATAAAAAAACTAGAAGGGGTAAACAATGAAAACAACTAAACAAAGAATACAACAATTAAAATTAAAAGGTCATAATTCTGGAAAGTATCTTTTAAGAGCAATACCAAACACCGAAGAGGGTAGAAAGTTTTTAAAAGACTTTAAGAAGTATTTTAATAATGATTGTTATACTTTCTATAAACAAGGTCGTAAAGACTATGGAACTTGGATGCACTCTATCAATCAAGATGAAAGTGATAGTTTTGTTTTATATGTAAAGAGTAAGCAAGAAACAGAAGCAATTGAGAAACAAAGATATAACAGTCATCAATTGTTGATGTTAAAACAACAAGTAAATTTAATACAACAAAAACTTGATGAGCTTGATATATGAAAATATTAAGTTTGTTTGATGGTATGTCTTGCGGGCAAGTAGCTATTGATCGCATAGGCATCAAAAACTATACATATTATGCTTCAGAAATTGATAAGTATGCAATTCAAATAGCAAAAAAGAATTTTCCTAATACTATCCATCTTGGAGATGTAACCTCAATAAGTCTAGGAAATCTGCCAAAAATTGATTTGTTAATTGGTGGTTCACCATGTCAAGGATTTAGTTTTGCTGGAAAACAACTTGCATTTGACGATCCTAGATCACAATTGTTTTTTGAATATGTGAGACTGTTAAAAGAATTAAAGCCTAAATATTTCTTGCTTGAAAATGTGAGAATGAAAAAAGAATATTTAGATATTATTACTAAGTATTTAGGGGTTGAACCTGTTTTAATTAATAGCTCTTTATTTTCAGCACAGAATAGACAACGATATTATTGGACTAATATTCCATTTAATAAGAATATTATTGATAAAGGTATTGTTTTAAAAGATATCTTAGAAGAAGGATTTAATACAGAAAGAGATAAAAGCCATTGTTTAGATGCCAATTATTATAAGGGGTCAAGTGTCGAAAATTATAAAAAGAAAAGTAGGAGACAAATGGTATTTGAATCACCTAAACAGGTCGGTATTGCTACTGATATAAATGGACATGACATATTAAAAAGGGTTTACAGTCCAGAAGGCAAATCACCTACAATTAATACTATGAATGGTGGCAATAGAGAACCTAAAGTTGCAATTGATGATATTCACTGGCGAAAATTAACACCATTAGAGTGTGAACGATTACAAACAGTACCAGATAATTACACAGAGGGGGTTTCCAATACTCAGAGATATAAAATGCTCGGTAATGGGTGGACAGTTGATGTCATAGCACATATTTTTAATAACTTAATAAAGGAGTAAACAATGAACAGAAATAAAGAATATGAAATGCTGCTTAAACAAGTTAGGCAGAAAGTAAAAGATAGGATAGATAAAGATTATCCAAATGTAAATTTATCTAAATATTTTAGGAGACAAAAATATGAGTAATATATTAAGGATAATAATAATTGCATTATTAGCTTATATTGCAATTATAAATTATACGTATGTAAAAGTTGGCTGGTGTGAAAGTGAGGTCCAAATAATGAGAGATCAATCATCAGCTTTAATAGATCATTTTAATATAGAAATGGATTAGTATATGGAATTTATTGAAGTATTAAGTACAATGACAATTATAATAATAGATTTAATAATAATAGGAGTAATATAATATGATGGAAATAGATTCAAACTATGATTTAATAGATGATACGATCATAGAATTTAAAAGAGAAACAGCTTATATTCGAAGTAGAGTACACAAAAATATAATTGTATCTTTTGATAGAAAATTATACTGGTTGGCTAAAATGTGTGTTGTAATGTTGAATAAATTAGATCACAGAGATAAACCATTAGAAATTAATAATTTTTATATAGAAGGAATAAATGATGAGCCAACAAATTAAAGATGCTTTTAAAAAAATTGAGAATATAACAGCTCAAGTTGAAAATAATCTTGATAATGGAGCCAATACACAACAATTAGTTAAATATTTCTATACTATTAAAGAAATTATTATTAAAACTAAGATTGATTTAAAAATTATAAATGAAAGTAAAATGTAATGGATAAAATATTTTTGACTATTAGTGAAGTTTCACAGAAATTTGAGGAACCACAACACGTTTTAAGATATTGGGAACGTCAATTTGAAGTGTTAAAGCCAACACAATCAGTAAATAGGCGGTATTATCGTAGTAAAGATATTGAAATAATATCTAACATTAAAAAACTATTACGTGATGATATGTTTACAATTGAAGGGGCCAAAAAAAAACTTAATGAAATGTATGGATAAAATTGATTTTGTTTTAAATTGTGGAGTTTGTAAACGTAATTTTAATGCTTTACAACGTAATACCTGGAATTATTATTATGATTTTCGATTTATAGAAATAATTGTATGTTCTAATCGTTGTGAGACAATTTATCTTGCAAGTAATGCAGCAACCAAGGATTTTGACGAAGCATCGAAATTAGCAAGTTAGCAAATGAATTTACAATTCTTTCCTCTACTGTTTCATCTGTTAATGCACCAGCAGTAACTTCACCGCTTGCATAAGCTATTAAGTGCATCAATTCGTGAATAACTGTATTGCTTTCATCTATATCGGATAAATTTTCTTGTATTTCTATTAAATTTTTACGTCTATGATACTGACCATACTCCTCACACATATTGGCATTAGGAAAGTCTGGTTTAACAACAGTAATATCAACATCAATAAAATTTAATGATATTTTTTGACCATTTAATTTAATGGATTGTTTTTGTTTCTTCATGTGTTGCTAAAATTCCTCTATCATCAAGTGTTTCAGCGACAACTAAATCTAAATAATTTTGTGCTAAAAAAAATGAAGCCATGGCTCTGCCAAGTTTTCTGCCATTTTCTAAATGACTAAGACTTTCTGTTTGATAAAAAAAATCCGTTAAATCTTCTAAACTTGTTTGTTCTAAAAATTGGTCCGAGTCTAGGTCTTTCCTAGTAAATGTGGGTAATTTGGTTATTTTTTTCATTTCTAGCCATTGTATAGAAATTTACACTAAATCGTGCAAATGTGCAATAGATAGGGGGTGTTTTTTTAACAAATCCTTAAAGCATTTTTTGTGAAAAAATGAAATTGGTCTATATGGAGAGACAAACAGATCATCATCCCTATATACCCCTTTTCCACACGCAACACAGTTTCCTGCCTTATTATCGACAACTAATTTTATCATAATGTATTGATTTTTGTTTTTAAATGTGTATTTTAAGGGTGTTTAGTTAGTTAACAAGCACCCTAGGTATATTTAATAGTTCATATCCCCATGTATCTAGGGTGTTTTCTGAAAACTATCCCATAACAAAGCTGCATAAATCTTAGGTTCTAATTTCCTAGCATCCCAATAAGGTTGCTCTCCGTACCAATGTAAATAATGGTGGCATATAGCACACAAAGGTACACACCAATTATCGTCTGTTTTCCTGGACATACCTCCATTGCCTTTAATAATTGTAAGGTGATGAGCTTGTATATCATCAGTATCTTTACATTCAGAGCAAGGAAAAGTCCTAACATATTTTAAGAATTTAGGTGATCTTATAGGTTGTGTTTTTGCTAGTGCAAATTTTGAATAATCTATTCGTTTCTTTTTAGGCACGTATCGTGTGTCTAACTTTTGTCAATCCTAAAGGTTCAAGTGCCATATACAAAGCTTCTTTTAAAGATTTAGATGATTTTCGAGTAGATATGTTTCTTATTTGTGCGTATTCTTTTAGTGTATATCCTTGACCAACAATGTGCTGTAAACAATGCGTTGCATTTTCTCCTATACATCTATGGACATAATTAATTGTATTTAATGCTTTTAACTGATTGTCTAATTTGTCTTTTGAAGAACCGCCACCATCTATTTTGCAGCCATAAACTGTCATTGACATATTATCGCCACCAGCTTTTAATTCAGTGGTTTCAAATAATCGTCTATATTTATTTGCACATTCAACTTCTATGTGTGATAAACTTCTTTTACTTGAAAGATACTCTATTTCACTTTCTCTGACGTTTTTTGCCATAAGCAAATCACGTTTAGGATCGCCTATAAATTCGACTTCTCGTCTATCTTCTTTTTTTAATATCTCGTTCAAAATTCTTAATCCAAACTTTAAATTTCGTAGGTGTCATGCTTTTTTCTGCATTATTTATCAATTTTTGGGTCCAGTGTTGCTTTACCTTGCTTATTGCTAGGTTATAATTAAGTGATTTTTTCTTGGCAATACCTTGCAAAATGTCTGTTATTTGTTTGTGCATAACTTTTTTCTTGACAACCTTTTTTGTAAACCATTATATTATATTATATAACGTGATTAACAAATATTTAAAATATTTAATATTATATTATATTATATAATAGGGGGAATAAATGAGCAATACGAAAACAGATTTTTTATCTGAGTCTGGCCATTGGTACGATTATAAAGGTAATGCTAAGTATACCTTAATAGGTAAGAATGGCAAAGAACGTAACACCACATTAAGAGATGCAAGAAAATTAATCCTAGTACCTTCTGTTACTGGTATTTTGGGAATAGCTGCAAAGCCTGGACTAGTCAATTGGATGATAGATCAAGGTATTAGTGCAGCTCTAACACTTCAAAGATTAGAAGGTGAAAGTGATTATGACTTTCTCAACAGAGTTAAATTAGACTCAAAAGAACAGGGCATGAAAGCTGCCGAACTAGGCACAATAATCCACGCAGAAATTGAAAGAGGTTTTAAGGGTCAAGATACAAAATCATATCTTGCGGTACGAAAAATATTAGATGACATGTTTCCCAATGAAGAATGGGTTGCTGAAGGTTCTTTCTGTCATACATCTGGTTATGGTGGTAAAATAGATTTGTATTCCAACAATGGTATCTTTGTCGATTTTAAAACAAAAGATAACCTTGAAGGCAAAGATGGTGCAAGACTTGTTTATGATGAACATGGTATGCAACTATCATCTTATGCACAGGGTATGGGGATAGTAAACCCTAAAAGAGTTTCAATTTTTATTGATCGTTTAAATACAGAATTGATTGTCAGTCATGTTTGGGATCCTGACACTCATACAAGGCATCTTGCCATGTTTAATAGTTTGTTGACATATTGGAAACTATTAAAGAAATATGATCCTAGCGAAGAACTAATAAAATTAAAGGAGAAGAAATAATGTCTAACTATGAAGTTATGGGTAATCTTAAAAAAGTTATGGATTACTCAAAAGATGGTAAACCAAATTGGTATGCCATAATTAATGACTCTGATGATAAAGATCATAGAGCATACTCTAACCAGGATTTAACTAGTTTCAACAATCAACTATCTGATCCAAATGCGGTTGTTCTTGTTGATGTTAAAGGTGAAACAGCTATACATAAGTCTGGTAAGAATGAAGGGCAACCTTACATTAAAAATGCAACAATTACTCGTATGGGTGACGAACAGGCTCAACAGCCAAAACCAACAATACCAGCAAAGCAAAATGGTGTTCAAGATTATACAAGAGTACCTGATGCTAATGGACTAACAAGAGAAGAAGGTATGTTAGTTATAGGTATTTGGACCAGAGGTATTACATCTGGCAAAACATCTGAGCAGGTCGGTGCATATTGTAGTGATGCTTTAATTGATTATAGAAACAAAAACAAAGGAGATGATGATGAACCATTCTAAAACAAGACAAGAACTTGAGATTGAGCTTTTAGAAATGTTAGCTCAAACAGATAGGTTAAAAGATTTATCTGAACGATTAGAAAAAACACAAGAAAAGAATGAAGAGTAGAGACTTTCATTTAAAATTCCCTCAGTGGCAAAACGGTAATTGGGTTGTCGGACTGGGGGATTACCTATTTAAAGGTGTAGATGTGCTTCATGTCTATTGTGATTACCGAAAAAAGAATGGATCAAAGTTATGGGATTCATTCAAGTATTGCACGTTAGACTTTGCGAAGAAGTACCCATTAGAACCATTGAAAAAAGATCCAAGGGTTAAGCTGTATAGAATACCTTTTGGTGAATTGGAAACATTCCACGATAGCTATATTGACAAAATAACACCCATACCAAGAGAAGAACCAGAGTTAGAAAAGGTATTGCTAAACAAACGTGAAGCAGAATATATTGGACTAATGATGGAAAAAAGAACTGGTAACAACTGGGTTGAGTATTTTAGAGAATTAATTGGTAACAAACACGAACCAGTATATCGTTGTGGTAAACGATATTTAATTGGTGATGGATATATAGAGGATTTATGATAACAGAACAACAAGTACAAGAAGCTCTTGACTGGATGATTACGAATGAAGATAAAATGGCTGTTGCAAAAGCAGCTTACCATGATCTTGATCGTTTTAGTAAAACTGTAAAGGCTGAGTTGATGTCTAAGCTAAGTGGCAATATGTCTGTATCTGCAAGAGAAACAGAGGCACTAGCCAATGAAGAATATAAAACACATTTAGATAATTTACGTTTAGCAGAAGAAACATATTTAAAGTTTGAATATAAAATGGATCATAACAAGCTAATATGTCAGTTATGGCAGACTATTAGTGCTAATCGTAGACAAAGCATCTAGATATGGTATGTTCTATGTGTGAAAACAAATCAGGAACATTTAATTGATAAGAATGATTTAAGCCCTGAAAGTTTATTATGGGTGTCTGTATTAATGCAGGCTTTCCATGATGCAAGAGTAGATTTTAATTACGTAAAAATATTTGACGCACCAGAAAAAAAAGTTGGCCCTAAATTTAGAGTAACTGACAGTGATGGATATGCGTTATCACAAGTTAAGTTGAAAGCATTTTATGAGTGTATCATTGCACGTTTGTGGTTTGAACAACAAGACGAACAATATCAATTCGTTTGTTCTTTGGCAGGTTTAGAATATGATTATGTCTACCGTATTTATAAAAACATTCTTGAAGATGATGGTATTGACCCTGTAGATATGTTGAAACGATTTATGAAAAACTAATTAAGTAAAGGATTGTCTTGTTCTGCTTTAAGTTCGTTGAGTTTAGCATCTAAATATTCAATCGCTGCTCCGTTTATTTTAATATCAGCTTTTAATTCTTCTATTGATTTATAAACTTCAGTCAAATCTACTTCTTGATTGACTACAAAATCTTTACCCTCGATTGCGTCTAGTCTTTGATTGAAAGTACCCCAGGTATAGAACCCACCACCAATGGCAGATACTAATGCGATTAACATTCCAACTGTCTGTAGTTTAGATACCATTCCTTGCATTTAATAACTCCTTTAATTTTCTGTATGCTTGATCTGTTTCAGATCTAGCTTTGTTTACTTTAATTTGATGTTGTACAACTGGATCAGTGCCACCAATATCTGCTTGTGCTAAATATATTGGTTTGTTGTACTCATCTAAACTATTTTGTATAAAAAAATCTGCATTACCTGATGGTAATTGTTCAGTGTCAAACAATGCTTGATTAGCATTAAAGTAAGATGACATATCAGGCTCTTGTGCAGCTATTTCACGACTTACCAATTCATTAACAACGGTTAATGTTGCGTTTACTTGTTGAGCTACATCTTTAATTTTACCTTGTATTGCCTGTTCAATTTTAGCAACCTTAAAATCTAAATCAACTTCCACATTTTCTTTAGTATCAGTTGGTTCTTCAGATGTGCTTCCTTCAGTAGCTGCGACTTCAACTGGTTCCTCGATTGATTCTTCTTGTTCGGTAACTTCTGTTGCCTGTTCTGGTTCGTCTGTAACAATGTCTTTGCTACTGGATTGTTCTTCAATTTCATTTGGTGTTTCCTCAATAATTTCTTCTTCCATCATTGCAATCTCTTCAACGGGTTCACTTTCAGGCTGTGGTTCTTCCATTGTTATTTCTTCACTTATTTCTATTTCTTCAATAAAATCCTCTTGCATTTCATCTGTAAATTCTTCTACGAACATTTCTTCAGGTACTTCCTCATAGACTTCTTCAATAGAGGGCAAATCGTTAAATATATCTACATTAGAATCATTCCAATCTAGCTCCATTTCCAAAGTTGTTTCAGGAATGTATGCCAGTTCAGGCTCCTCGTAATCGTTATAGTCAACGTAATTCTCTTCAAAAAAAAAATCGTCAAGTTCTAAATATTCTTCTTTTGCCTCAAAAGTTTCTTCTTCATATTCCCAACCGTATTCAATGTCGTTTCCCATAAAGAAATTATTAATAGGCATATCACTAAGATTGTAGCCTGTAATCGTGTCGGTCTCATAAATATTTTCTTCCCAATCTAAATCTTCTAACTCTTCAATAATATCTATTACATCAGCTATTTCATCTTGTCCTGGACAAGTGGGTGGATTTTTTTCCCAACAAAACTCTATAGTTGTAACAGTTGTAGATGACAATGCATTGTAGTTTAGCTGTAGATTTGGCTCAATAACATCAGCTCCACTGTGGCCATTGTTCCAATTACCTGCTGCATCATCTATGTCAAAACTAAATCTAGCAGATAAAGTGCCATGACCATTGTTTGGATCAGGTGCAATAATTAAAGTATTTGTGTGTGAATTAAATTGATTGTTATGATTAGTTGTATCTTCTAAAATAATAGTTTGTGTTGTGGTGTCTAATTCACTTGTTGCAGTTTGAGTCATGGTGACTGTGCTTTGCCATTGATTCCACCACCTTACTTTTGCTGTTAATGTTGATGTAACACCAGCTTGTATTTCTTCTTCAGTTAATAAGCCTTGCGAGTTTATTGTAGACTCAGCATACTTTCCATCTTTACCAGTTAAATAGATATTTTCGTTAATGTCACTACTGTCAGGAAACATAGTTCCTTCCCAACTGCCATCATTCCATTGTTCTGAAAGCAAGTTTCCAGTTGTTACAGGATTACCACTGGTAATTGTTGTAATGGTAGTAGTATCTCCTGGATTGGGAGTATCTTCTAAAACAACATTGTCTGATCTAGTTGTTGTTGAGATTAATAGGATTACCGTTGCTATCAGTAATAATTTTTTCATTAGTTTCCCCTGCTTCTAAATTATCTACTATTTCGTCATCAACTCTTTCCATATAACGTAATGCAGCCACATACTCTTCATAATCTGGTCTTTGTTTGTCGTATTTTTTCCATTCATCTCTAGCAGCATCACCTATTTTTCCTTGGAATGGACAAGGTGTGCCTGCGTGTTCCATAGCTTGAAACACTCTAGCGTCTTGGCAAAGTATAGATACCGCAGCTACTTTCATGTTAAAATCATATAAAAGTTTAGATAGTTTCATTCTTTCACAGTTCATATCACGTTTAGTAATCCCAACACTTGCACCTAAACCAAACTTTTGTATGCCTCCAGAAACACCAGTAGTACACAAATCTTGTGACATAGAACTTATTGCTGGTGCTGATGCACTAGGTACAACCCTTTGATCTCCAGTGTAAGAATTATTATTGGTAGTTGAATTGCTGTTTGTATTACTAGATGAACCAGATTGGTACGTTGTACTTGAGGAGCTTGAATATCCTCCAGTTATAGCAGTGTTACTGCCAGAACTGTTTACTTGATCGTTAGTTGTTGCTCCTGTATTTGTAACATCATTATCACCGTATGCAAACGTACTGCATAAAAGTAAAATCAATATTAATTTTTTCATACTTCATTTTTTATTCATATATCTTTTTAATTTTTAACCTACCCATATCTTCATATACTTCTGCTTTTACTTCTTTACACTGCATATAAATACCCTCTTGATCTTCTCCAATATTTCTAGTGATAAGACGTTTTTGTTTTAAACAATCTGAAAGACCTTCCGTAGGAACCATTTCTACTGTAGCACCGTTTTGTATCATTAGTATTGCAAATACAACTTTAATGGTTTCCATTCTTTCTCTCCTCAAGGTCTATCAATCTCTCTTCATGAAATTGTATGACCATGTCGTTCTTCAGTATCATTGGTATCTCTGCTTCCATTTGTTCTTTTAACTTGTCTACATTCTCACCAAGATATTCCACAAGCATGTAAAGCTCTTGAACTTGTGGGCTGACCATACCGCCCTTGGGGACAGAATCAATAAAGGTATTAGCAGCTTCTAGGTCTTTCTCCATTAACTGCAACGTAGTCTCAATTTTATTTAAGCGTTCAATCACTGAGAAATATGACATGGTGCCAATCGCAACCGCTGCCAAAATTGCTAAAAGGTTACGAGCAGGGAGAGAGATGGATGTGCTGTCCGATAACTTCATACTTCATCTAACTCTACAAATCTATTTTCACAATAAAAAGCAAATGTTCTTAATTTCTTATCGTTTTTTTCTTTATGTGCTTCATATAAAAGATCAATCATATCTACCTTATTGTCCCAAATATAATTTAAACATTCAGATTTAGTATCAAATGACTTCAAAACATAATCACTCATTTGTGTTTTCTCAACGTCATGGTACCATAGCATGGCTGTTATAACCCAAATCATTTCTTACCTTTAAATATCTCTGCTCCCTTGAGTCCGTATATCGAACTCACGATACCAATAAATAAAGCCTGGTACCAAAAAGGCAAATTTGAAAACTTATCAAAAAATATATCTATTTTTTCTTGTATGTTTGGATCATCACTAAACACACTCCATATTAAAAGAAGTACAGGTGCTGATACCAAAATTAAAACAAACTCGTCTTTCCATCCTTTGTCATTTGATTGTCTAACTTGTGCTTGATACTCAACTTCTCCGTTGGCCATGCGTTGTGCGTGTAAAAGTTCAGCATCAGACATTAAGACTTTTGCTTTCTGTCTATTTGCAAATATAGATGCTCCAGTCTTTAAGACTGTAGGTAAAAGTGATAACCACATAATATGTCCTTAAATAGTTTGTATGATAGTGCTTAACTCTAAACACCGTTCTGGAGTTTGTTGTCTCCATCTTGAGTCTCTCATCTGTGCTGCTGCCTCTTTAAAAGCACAATCAGCCAAAGCTTGAAACATCTTTTTAAATTTACCCACACCAGCTTGACCTAATTGAAAGCACATTTCGATCAAAATGCCCTGTATGACGTTTTTTTTATGATCTTCTAGGTCTACCCATGCAGTGTTCTCTAAATGTTCTTCTATAAGGCTGTTTGCACCGTTTAAAGCCTTCTCAAAATCTTTGTCAAATAAGTCCGACCATCCTTCTTGTGTTGTAGGCACTTCTTCGCCATCTAAGATCTTATGACCCCATCCACCAGTTAAAAAACCTTCGGTGCAATGGTAGGGTTCTAAACGATAGCCTTCATGGGCCTTAATTCTTTCTTTAACTTTGTTCATTTTATTGTGTAACCAGTAGGCTGAGTTGATAAATTTGGTAGTTTATCAGGCTGATTGCCTGCAATAATATCTTCTAAATTTTTGTTTAAATACCACACAGCGGAGCCAATAATGCTATCTCTTGTAAATGTTTCAGATATTTCTTTTAAAGAACATCCATATTGTAATAATAATGATACAGCTTTGCCAGAACTTCGTAGCTCTCTATCCAATGTAGATTCTGATTTTTTTGTTTTTACCCATATAGCCACAGGAATAACACCCTCTGTGTTTACAATATAATCAATAGTTGAAACAATAGGCTGATTGTCTATTACTAGACGCACATTGATGGACCGCATCCTATTTGGTACTTCCATTCGTGCCACGTTATTCATAATCTCTTTCTATAATCATTTCGAGGTAGTGTATAGCTTTTTCTATATCTTCCTTTTTACCCTTCATTTTGTGCCGACAAACGTACTTCACAACATTGCCTTCTGCATAAAGAAGATTGTTGATATTGATAAACTCAGCAGGTTGTATAATAAACTTTTTATAATGGTCACCTTTTACTTGTCTATCTAAAGTTTTCATGGACACACTTTATTCCATCTACCGCCTTTTGACAAGACCATAGGTAGTAATTTTGGCAATCCATCTATAATTATTCCACAACCTATAATTGGTCTGGACTTTTGTGTTTTGCAATACTCAAAGGCCAATGATTTTGAATCTATAAGGCAGCCGACCTGCATACCCCAGTTAAGGCTATTAGGGTTACCCCAGTATTGTATAGAATAAGAGCTGTGATAATGGCCTTGAACTGTAGGGCAACCATATTGCTGTGCTACTTTTAATACATTGGCAGCTTTACCATGACAGAAATAAACTTGCTGTCCATTAGACATAGTAATTAAAAGATCATCATGCCATTTCCAACCAGGTCCAACTTCTAAAAAGTCATTGTAAGATTTCATAGCAGCTCTTGGTAGACCACTAGCTTTCTGTCTACGATATACTAAACTACCATGGTTAGAATCCATAAGATCCATCTTAGGAAATAGTTTTTCCATAGCGTGGATAGTTGGCAAAGATGCTTGATGTTCATCACCTGCACTATATAAGTCAGGGTCCGAGTCATGGAATGATATAGCGTGTGAGTCAACCTCATCGCCAATGTGAATAACACGATCAGGTTTGTATTTTTTCTTAATTGTTTTCAAAAAAGATAGTAAATCAGGATGATGATAAGGACAATGAGTATCTGAAATAACAAGTATGACTGAGTTGTTAGACATACTTGATTTTTATATGATTTACACAATACGTGCAATACTACATAAGGGTTCTAATAATCAAGTAACACATTTGTAAGAAAACAGTAGTACCAATAAACCATACAAGGTTTTTGAGTTGACGCATATCTTTTTCCACATGGTAAAGATGATTGTCTTTCAGAGTTGTGAGCTTACTATCCATAAGCTCTAGCTTACCCTCTATACGGATAATTGCTTCTCTATTGTCCTGTTCCATTTTCTTCTTCTTCTTTTGGTAACTCTGCTTGTAGAAGAGCTGTATAATGGTTTGCAATAATATCTAAATCAAATTTATCAGCACCTATCTTCATAAGTTTTTGATAGAGTGCTTTACCTTTATCAGATAATTTAGTTTCGTCATATTCTTTGTTGTCTAATGTAAACATAGTATCTCCTTAGTTTTAGCCAAGTGTACTGACATCAAATGAATTGTCAACTGTATCTACTGCTGGTGGGTTCTTGTGT
>TARA_R110001583_G_scaffold6499_4_pt1 | contig 16269 bp, 14 predicted proteins | sample TARA_R110001583 | Tara Oceans TARA_R110001583 (sample SAMEA4398432) | marine metagenome | biome: Polar Biome; feature: [MES] marine water layer (ENVO:01000295) within the mesopelagic zone...; material: water (ENVO:00002006), including particulate matter (ENVO:01000060) such as...... | reverse complement strand
TTTAAGGGGGGCTGTTAGTTTACTTTTTATGATTGAATTTAAAGAGCTTACCCCCCACTTTAATATATTGAAATCATTAACCTATATGGCTCAGATGCCTCTCAAAGAACATTGATTAATACTTTGTTTGTAGCGGTACAGTTTTGAGGCGTACTGTTAAAGTATCGATATGCTTAAAGACAAATGAACAGTAAATGTCATATCCACTCTATTTATTTCTTCGACTATGCAAATAAACTTAATAAGTCGCTGTAACCTTGTTCGGCCATTTTATCTTTTTCAATAAAACGTAATGCGGCTGAATTAATGCAATAACGCAAACCCGTTGGTGCGGGGCCATCATCAAATACATGACCTAAGTGAGAATCTGCAACGCGACTTCTTACTTCGGTACGTTGCGAAAATAACTTACTATCGACTTTTTCAGTCAACTCTGTCTGTGCAATGGGCTGAGTGAAACTTGGCCATCCACAATGCGCATCAAATTTATCGAATGAACTAAACAAGGGTTCGCCAGATACGATATCTACATAAATACCTTCCGCCGTATTATCCCAATATAAGTTATTAAATGGTGGTTCAGTCCCTTCTTGCTGAGTGACTTGGTATTGCAGATTGCTTAATTGTTGCTTTAATTCATCTTTTGATCGTTTTTTAAATTCGCTGCTCATTTCCTCTCCCTATTTAATGCATTCGATAGTACGACTTTTTTAAGCAAAGTAAAACTGCACAAACACTGCGGGTATTCTCTCGCTTATGGCAATAAGCACTTGACGCACAATTTAAAAAACGTAACTATTGATTATCAAACAGAGCTTCACTATTAAAAACAATTGATGATCAAAAGATGATTTATTAGCAATAAGTGACTCACTAAAAAAACGTTGGGTAAATTGATGACATTATTACATTCACTACTGCCAAGTTTACTGCTGACGCTTAATGCGTGCGGGTGGCGAGTATCTGAATAACATCAGTTAAGCTCTAAAAACCCGTGCACTGCGCGGGTTTTTTTATACCTACGAGAAACCAAGATCTACAAGAGGAATGCCTTATGTCTGAACAAGTAATTATTTTCGATACCACTTTACGTGACGGTGAACAGGCGTTAAGTGCCAGCCTTACCGTAAAAGAAAAACTTCAGATTGCTTTTGCGCTTGAGCGTTTAGGTGTAGATATCATGGAAGTAGGTTTCCCAATCTCATCACCGGGTGATTTTGAATCAGTGCAAACCATTGCACGTGAAGTCAAAAACAGTCGTATTTGTGCTTTATCTCGCGCTTTACCTAAAGATATAGATGCGGCTGCACAAGCGTTAAAAGTAGCTGATGCATTCCGTATCCATACCTTTATTTCAACCTCAACGATCCATGTTGAAAATAAATTAAAACGTTCATTTGATGACGTATTAGAGATGGCGGTTAAAGCGGTTAAATATGCACGTAATTTTACTGATGATGTTGAGTTCTCATGTGAAGATGCAGGTCGAACACCGATTGATAACTTATGTCGTATGGTTGAACAAGCCATTAAAGCCGGTGCCAGCACCATTAATATTCCAGATACCGTAGGTTACACTTACCCAAGTGAGTTTGGCGGCATTATTAAAACGTTATTCGAGCGCGTGCCGAATATTGATCAAGCGGTCATTTCTGTGCATTGTCACGATGATTTAGGCATGTCGGTTGCTAACTCGATTACCGCAGTTGAAAACGGCGCACGTCAAATTGAATGTACTATGAATGGTATTGGCGAGCGTGCTGGTAACTGTTCGCTTGAAGAAGTGGCGATGATTTTACATACGCGCAAAGCAAAAATGGGTTTCTACACTAATATCAAACCTATTGAAATTGCACGTACCAGCCAATTGGTAAGCCAAATTTGTAATATGCCCATTCAATCTAATAAAGCGATTGTGGGCGCCAATGCGTTCTCCCATTCATCAGGTATTCACCAAGATGGTGTATTAAAAGCGCAAAATACTTATGAAATAATTACTCCCGAAAGTGTGGGGATTTTAACTAATAAATTAAACTTAACTTCTCGTTCAGGTCGCCATGTCATTCTGCATCGCATGCAAGAGTTAGGTTACCGAGATACTGATTATGATTTAGAGGAATTGTACCAAAGTTTTTTAGCGCTAGCGGATAAAAAAGGCCAAGTATTTGATTATGATTTAGAAGCGCTCATGTTTTTTAATCAAATTGATAACGAGCCTGAACATTACAAGCTATCTAGCATTAACGTACAGTCTGGAACAGGCATTGTGGCAACGGCAACAGTGGTAATGCAAATAGGCGAAGATAAACGCGTAGTGGAAGCGGCAACTGGAAACGGCCCTATTGATTCAACCTACCAGTGTTTAATGCGTATTTCAGGCTTAGACATTAATATGGACTCTTATAAAATAAGCAGTAAAGGCCAAGGTAAAGATGCATTAGGTCAAGTGGATATTGTTGCTTCTTATAATGGACAAAAATTCCATGGTATTGGTCTCTCTACGGATATTATTGAGTCATCTGCAAAAGCATTAGTACATGTGATGAACCATATTCACCTTGCAAAAGCCGTTGAAGTAAAAAAGAAACATTTAGACCAAGTTTAAACAAGCTATCATGTTAAGAGGCAACCTAAGGTTGTCTTTTGTATTTTTGAGGATTTAAAAATGAAAATAGTTGTTATTCCGGTTACTCCTTACCAGCAAAATTGCAGTTTGGTGATTTGTGAAACAACAAAAAAAGCGGCGATTGTTGATCCCGGTGGCGAAATTGAACGCATTTTAACAGCAGTCAAAAATCACCAAGTAAGCGTTGATAAAATTATCTTAACGCATGGCCATTTAGACCATGTTGGCGGCACTGAAGCATTAGCTGAAAATTTAAGTGTGCCTATTATCGGGCCAGAAAAAGAAGATGCTTTCTGGTTAGAGCAATTGGAAGCACAAAGCACCATGTTTGGTTTTCCTAATGCGAGTAGCTTTTTACCAACACAATGGTTAGAAGAAGGGGACGATGTCGCAGTGGGTAATATTAAACTTAAGGTATTACACATCCCAGGGCATACACCTGGCCATGTGGCTTTGTTTGATGAGATAAGTAAACAAATAATCGTCGGTGATATTTTATTTAATGGTGCTATTGGTCGTTCTGATTTCCCACGCGGAAACCATGCTCAATTAATATCAGGCATTAAACAAAAATTACTCACTTTACCTGACGAAACGGTTGTCTTTCCTGGTCATGGACCAACGACGACTATCGGCCGGGAAAAAATCAGTAACCCTTATTTACGTTAGCCGTCAGCAATAATATGAAGATAACGAGTAAGCTGATTTTTACGCGACTCGTTTTTTTTGAGGCTCACTGACTACATGGGAATAACTTTCCCATTTATCATTAACTCACCTCTATCCAAACTAGCTTGTAGGGTTAATTGCTGTTGTTGTTTCTTTAACACACCGCTCTGTACCCCCGTTTTCACAAAACCGCCCACATCAGGTTGTTGTAACAGTGCTTGCGGCAAGCTCAAACTTAATTCGCCGTTGCTATAGTCAATCAAAGATAACGGATTATTTAATATTTCAGTTGCGGCAAGCCCTCTTTGAATATCCATTATAAGTTGCCCATCTACTCTGCCCCAAGGGGTATCAGATTGCAGCGTTTGTAGATTAATATGCCCCCCTAAGCTTACCAAGCGAGTTAACCTTTGGTGTATAAAACGTGGGCTGGTAATACTTGCTTTAAGCTTGGTTAAAGCCGCTAAATTGAGTTCAGAAAGTGATAACTTAATATGATTATTCATAAACATCTGCTGGCCATTTTGAAACTCTTTTACTTTCCAAGTATTGTCAGTATTAACGGTTAACTTATCTTCACCTGCTTCATTTTTCCCCGCTAATTCAATTGCTTTCATAGACAGGTGTTGAGGTGAATGAATAAATTTAAACTCTTCAATTTCAGCATTATATTGGTAATCAATCAAATCAGAGCCATGTACTTTGGTAAAAGAAGCATTGCCGGAGACAGCATTAACGTCAAATACTTGATCATGAATTTCACCACTAAATCCAGCCCAATTAACATCCAGCGTGCCTTTTTTCTCGCTTAAGTTGTATTGATAAAGTACCTGTAGTGGTAATATATTTAAACGTTCTGACTCACTTTCAAACACCCCTTCTACTAACTTAACCTGCCCGCTAACATTACCAAATAAGCTAACTTCCTCCTGCGAAGTTAACCAATCTTTAGTTTGAAAAAATGTTGCAAGTTGTTTGTCTCTTTTTATATCTAATAGGCTGAAATGGGTAATCGCTTTCGCTTTATAGGGGTAGTGAGTAATATCAGAGTTAACTAATATTTGTATTGGCAGCTGCCCTTTCACTGGCATAGATAATTTAATCTCCGCATTAGCCGTGAAAAATGACTTTTGATAACTTAGCAGTTCTATTTGTATTAACTGAGTCTTTGATTGTTTGATCTGTTTATATAATTCCTTTTGTGTCATTTCCCCTACAAAATAGGTACCGCCTAAGACTACGGACAACAATAAAAATATTGATATGAGTATTTTTTTCATGATGGCCTTATAAAACAATGGCTTTTAGTGAGATCTTACTTGAATCTGAATATGGAGTGGATTTACTTCATTATTCATTGAAAACATTGTAGATTACAACAATCAAATCACATTCTTTAGCCTATTTGGCTAAAATAAATTTTAATCACGCTAGAGTATTAATGAATTTTAATTAATGGCATTGGTTATCGCAGCATTTACCGCACTGCTTTGGGCTAATATAACCCCTGAACATTATCATCATAGCAACTAGTGACCTTCATTAAAAATGGAGGGATGATCAAATTACTTTATAAAACGATATTAAGGGGTTATGCCCGTTATAAATAAGGAAAAGAACATGGCGATTGATAAAATCACTGAAGAAAAACACTTAAAGAGAATGAAAGCGGTTAAAGAGAAACAAGATCAAAAAATCGCAGCGGCAAAAGAAGAGCGTGGAGTTAGCATTCTTCTTGCTGGCCCAGGTAAAGGTAAAAGTAGTTCTGCTTTTGGTATGTTAGCGCGCTCTTTAGGGCACGGCCATAAGGTTGCTGTTGTACAGTTTTTAAAAGGCGCTATGTCAACAGGTGAAGAAAAGTTCTTTAATAGCCATGAAAATGTAGATTGGTTCACTATGGGTGATGGGTTTACTTGGGAAACACAAAATAGACAAAATGATATCGATAGCGCACAAAAAGCATGGGATAAAGCCGCTGAATTAATGGCGGATGAAAAATATAACCTCATTATTTTAGATGAAATCACTTACATGTTTAAGTATCAATACCTTGAGATTCAGCCAACGTTAGATGCGTTAAAAAATCGCCCTAAGAATATGAATGTTGTATTAACAGGACGTGGTCCAAAACAAGAGCTTATTGATGCAGTAGATACTTATAGCCTGATTTTAGCAGAAAAACATGCATTTAAAGATGGTGTAAAAGCACAAGCTGGCATTGAGTGGTAAAAACCACCCACGGGTAAAGCGAATCAGTAGCTGTTAAATCAGAAAAATAAGAGCTTAAAAAATACCAACAAAAAAGGCTTGAAGTTAATCGCTTCAAGCCTTTTTTATTCACTAACTTAATCGTGCTGTAGGCTTATTTAATACCAGAATGACGTAATAATGCATCAATTGATGGTTCACGCCCCATAAAGGCTTTAAATAAGGTCATTGGCGCTTCACTGCCACCTTTTTCAAGAATATTAGTTAAGAATGAACGTCCCGTTTCTGCATTAAAAATACCCGTTTCTTCAAAGCGAGAAAATGCATCTGCTGATAATACTTCCGCCCATTTATAACTGTAATAACCGGCCGCATAACCACCAGCAAAGATATGGCTAAAGCTATGTTGGAAACGATTAAACTGAGGTACGTCGATCACTGCAACTTTAGATCGAACCTCTGCTAATACGCGCTGAACTTGACCTTTTTCACCCACTTTATATTGGTGATGCAAGATAAAATCAAACAATGAAAATTCAATTTGACGCACCATCTGTAACGCGCTGTTATAGTTTTTGGCTTCTAGCATTTTTTTCAATAAATCAGCTGGTAATGTGTCACCTGTATCAACATGACCCGAGATTAATGCTAATGCCTCAGGCTCCCAACACCAGTTCTCTAAAAATTGACTTGGTAATTCAACCGCGTCCCATGGAACGCCATTAATACCAGAGACACTTGATGATTCAATCTTAGTCAACATATGGTGAATACCATGACCAAACTCATGGAATAAAGTCACGACTTCGTTATGTGTAAACAACGCTTCTTGATCACCAACAGGTTTATTGAAGTTACATGTCAAATAAGCAACTGGCAGCTGTAAACTTCCATCTACTTGGCGACGTCGGACACGACAATCATTCATCCAAGCACCACCACGTTTATGGGCACGAGCATATAAGTCTAAATAAAAACTACCAATGTGTTCTTTCTGGCGATTGTATATTTCAAAAAAACGTACATCTTGATGCCAAACATCCACTTCTTTTGATTCTTTGATGGTTAAATCAAACAAACGATGAACCACATCAAATAATCCATTAACAACTTTGTTTTGAGGAAAGTAAGGGCGTAACTCTTCATCAGAGATATTGTAACGCTGCTGCTTTAATAACTCAGCGTAATAACTTAAGTCCCACGCTTGTAAGCTATCTAGGCCATCTTTTTGTTGTGCAAAAGCAAATACTTGGTCACGCTCTTGCTTGGCTTGTAGTATCGATTTATCTGCTAACTCAGTTAAAAAATCAATTACTTGAATAGGTTTTTCAGCCATTTTTGTCGCAAGACTGTATTCACCAAAGTCATTAAAGTCTAATAATTGTGCTAATTCATGACGTAGCGCTAATATTTGCTCAATATTATCGCTGTTATCAAACTCATTAGCATTAGGACCTTGGTCCGATGCGCGAGTTGCAAAAGCCGTATAAACTTCTTCTCGTAATTCACGGTTATCTGCATACGACATCACCGCTAAATAGCTTGGGAAATCTAACGTAAATAAATACCCTTCTAATTCTTTTTCTTGTGCTGCTTGTTTTGCAGCTGAAATCGCTGTTTTTGGCAAACCGGTTAATATTTCAAGGTTGGTAACTAACTTGCTCCACGCTAACGTTGCGTCCATAACATTGTTGCTAAAGGTCGATTGTAACTGTGAAAGCTGCTGTTTAATCTCACCGTAACGTTGCTTTTTATCGTCACTTAATGCGATGCCTGCTAATTTAAAGTCACGTAATGCATTTTCAATCACTTTTTGCTGTTCGCCTTTTAGCTCAGTAAATTCTGCACTATTTGCGATACTTAAGTAGGCTTCATATAACCCTTGGTGTTGGCCAACAAAGGTTCCATACTCTGAAAATAATCCAATGCATGCATCGTGTGCGACGCGTAATTTGTCATTACTTACGACTGAATTCATATGTCCCACTGGCGACCAAAGCTTGCTTAGATGATCATCTGCCTCATCTAATACAGCAACAAAGTTATCCCAAGTATAAGCATCTAATTCTGCTAACTTTTGTTCGATTAATGCTTTATTATCTGCAATAGTTTGTTTGACGGTTGGCTCAATTTCATCAATTTTCAACTGGCTGAAAAAAGGAAGGCCATCAGTTTTTGTTAAATTTGAGTCTTTTGTTATAGTCATAGCATTCATCTTATCTAAGAAGGAACTAATAATATGCAGTTAGAAGTGGTAAAATTCAAGGTGTTGAATGCATACTAGCTCATATATTTTTATCCACGTATATTAGGTGTCACTAGAAAATGAACTTGTATGCTTACAGGTGATTAATGAAATGTGCGAAACGGCTAAGGTTTTACACATAAATATTAAGTAATGGATCTACATAAATGCTGATAAAAAGAATAACATCATTAATCACCCAATCACCTCTTAATATAAAAAGTAGCCTCTCCGTTCGCCTGCTGGCTTATATTTTAATTTGCAGCACGGCATTAGCTATTATCATGACTTTTCTACAATTATTATTAGATTATCAACAAGACAGATCCAAAATTGAAACTAGTATTGAACAAGTTAAATCAAGTTTTATTCAACCATTAGCAGTAAGCCTTTGGAATTTTGATAAAGAGCAGATAGACATTCAAAGTAAAGGCATTATGAATTTGCCTTATATGCAATATGTGAAAGTATATGAAGTAGTAGGCAATACTGAAGTGGCAATATCACACCAAGGTACTAGCCAAGAAACATACGATATCAGTAAAAGATTCGACCTAGCTTACCGTGGACAAGTGGTAGGCACTTTATTTGTTGCGGCATCATTAGACAAAGTTTACGATAACCTCCTTGAAAAATCTTTATTTATCTTATTCATACAGACTATCAAGACCATGCTTGTATCAATTTTTATTTTGTTGATCATCTATTACATGGTGATCCGCCACATTAATAAAATAGCTGTTTACACGCGTAATATTAAGCTCAGTTCAGCTAATAATGACTTGAGGCTAGACGGGCGCCACCACCATATATCCTCAAAAAGTGATGAATTAGATGAACTAGTTTATTTATTAAATAAAATGCAAAAACGCATCGTTGCAGAGTTAACTGACAAAGAAATTGCAATCAATGCACTACAACAAGAACGAGACTTTTCAGCCACGATCATTAACTCTTCAAGCACCATTATTTGCTGTTTAGACACTAACCTTAAGATAGCGACCATTAACCCCGCGGCAGTTATTTTAACAGGTTACTCTCAGGAAGAACTAAACCAAAAAAATTGGTTAGATATTTTTGTATTAGATGATCGAAGACAAGCACTACAGGAAAGCCTATCAGAGAATCAACCACTGCAGAGCATTGAAATTAATATGCATGATCAAATGGGGGATGTTAATACCTTATTGTGGACCTTTTCTGCTTTTTATGAAGGCATGGATGTTAAGTATCTAATTGGTTTTGGTCACGATATCACTCCGCAAAAAAAAATAGAGCAAGAAATTTTATTGCTTAACGACCAACTAGAAGAAAAAGTAAACAAAAGAACCGCTGCATTATCTGAGAGTAATGCACAAATGACTCAAACGGTTGAACAATTAAAAAGGACTCGACAAAATTTAGTTGAATCTGAAAAAATGGCTTCTCTAGGCAGTTTAGTAGCCGGTGTTGCACACGAAATTAATACTCCAATTGGCTTGAGTGTAACGGCTGCGTCCTCCTTACAAGAAGAGATTGCGACTTTAAAATACAAATTAGCAGATAACCAACTTTCATCTTTATATTTAAAAGGCCTGATTGAACGTTTTACTGACTCAGGCCGTGTACTTAATAGTAACTTAAAACGTGCGGCAGATTTGATCAGCAGCTTTAAACAGGTGGCAGTTGATCAATCATCGGAGGCTTGTTATACCTTTAAATTGAAAGAAAATGTTGAGCAGGTTATCACCTCATTAAAACATAAAATAAAACAGAGTCGTACTAAGGTAACCGTGACCTGCCCAGAAAACCTTTCTATTTACAGTTTCCCTGGTAGTTTTGTACAGATTTATTCAAATTTAATCATTAATTCAATCATTCATGGTTTTCATGAGTGGGATGGTGACCACCATATATTTATTAATATTGAATTACACGGTGAAACATTAATCATTGATTACCGAGATACAGGTAAAGGTATTCCAAAAGATATGACTGAAAAAATATTTGCCCCCTTTGTAACGACTAAAAAAGGTTCTGGTGGCAGTGGGTTAGGTACACATATTGTTTATAATATTGTTAGTCAGTTGTTTAAAGGTGATATTCAATATGTCGCAGCGTCAGAAGGTGCTCATTTCATCATGAAAATCCCATACCGTGCAGGTATGAACTCATAATTGGCAGAGACTTGAAACATTGTTGCTTATTATTTATCGAGTTAACAATCAGGCAGTCAAATTTGCACTAGTTCAAGGTGATATTGGGAGAGTTCAAAGTGAAGTGGTAAGCTAGGTATGAGAGTTAACAATTAAAAAGAATAATTAGCTATGCAAGCGGACCACTATCAATAAACTGCCGCACTTGATTTAGCGGCAGTCTTGCATATTACTCGCTTGCTTGTGTTGCCAAGGGTGAATCTAGCTCGATACCATCTTCATCTTCATCTTCAACTTCTTCATCTTGTTCTTCTTCAGAAGTGGCATTCAATAAATCATGCTCTCCATACCATTGCGCTATTTTTCGTTCTAATATATCAACACCAAATCCTTTTAAAGATGAGAATAACTCAACTTGAACATCACCTTCAAAATTTTCAGCCTCTTCACGCATTTGTAATAAAGTGGCTTTACGTGCACCTTGTTTTAATTTGTCTGCTTTTGTTAACAATGCTAAAACAGGAATATTGGCATCAATCGCCCAAAAGATTAACTGTTGGTCTAAATCTTTAAACGGATGACGAATATCCATTAATACAACCAGCCCTTTTAAGGATTCTCTTTCTTGTAAGTATTCACCAAGGGACTTTTGCCATTTTAATTTCATTGCTAATGGCACTTTTGCAAAACCATAACCCGGCAAATCGATCAGTCTTTTTCCCTCTTCAACTTCGAATACATTGATTAGCTGAGTACGTCCTGGCGTTTTACTCGTTCTTGCTAAACTTTTTTGACGAGTCAAACGATTTAATGCACTTGATTTACCTGCATTAGAACGTCCTGCAAAGGCAACTTCGATGCCACTTTCTACTGGTAAATGCTTATCTAGATGGCGAATATCAGGTGCACTAATTAAAAAGTGCGCTTTTTGAAAATGTATTTTTGGAAATTCCACGATATGCCTCATATGTTTGTGTAGCAAAATTGTTATTTTTCTGAAAACCTGTGTAAACTACACAGGCTTTATTTACGCACATTGTAGCACGCCTAAAATAACAAACTTTAAGAATTAGATTGGATAGTTATGAATAAATTATTAGTAGCAGTGATCGCCGTATTGAGTTTTATGAACGTAGCTCAGGCACAAGGTGATATAGAAGCAGGGAAAACTAAATCAGCAACATGTGTGGCTTGCCACGGAGCTGACGGTAACAGTCCATCAAATCTATATCCCAAAATAGCAGGACAACATGCCTCTTATCTTGTGAAACAATTACAAGAGTTTAAAAGCGGTGACCGTGAAAATGCTATTATGGCAGGCATGGTAGCAACACTTTCAGAGCAAGATATGGAAGATTTAGGTGCTTATTTTGCATCTCAAACGACCACTCCTGAAACGGTTTCAGAAGAAGTTGCGAAAGCAGGAAAAAACTTCTATATGGGTGGAGACAAAGAGCGTGACATCCCAGGCTGTACTGCTTGTCACGGTCCACGAGGTAATGGTTTAGAGTTAGCTAAATTCCCTAAAATATCAGGCCAACACCCAGCTTACTTAAAGTCACAACTTGAAGCTTTCCGTGATAATCTACGCCATAACTCAGCAAATGGTATGATGAATGATATCTCAGGAAAGTTAACTGATAAAGATATCGATTTATTATCTAAATACATTTCAGCCTTGCATTAATCTTTAGTCATTAACTCGTTAAACGAAGGCATACCTTTCCAGGTATGCCTTTTTTTATATCCAGTAAATACTAAGCTTTGCTTGATTGCTAACGGGCATATAAACCTGTTATTCTGCGCATCATTAAGATCCCAAACATTTGGTGTGAATCACACCGCTGTTATTCGTATTTATAGATACTATTATTAACAATACGCGATAACTGATATAAAAGGTAAGCAACATGTCTCGTTCTAAAAAAAGCCGTACAGCTGGTAATTCTGAGCCTAAATTCGATGGCCGCAGAAAAGAAACATCATCACAAGCACAAGATGCTCGTGATAAAAAACGTAAAGATAAGTTAAAAGGCAATAAAGCGGGTAATCGTAACGCTGTTGAATCAAAGCAAAGCGCTCAAAAAAATCAACGTCAAGCTAAAAATGACAAACGTATCGGCAGTAAAAAACCCATTGCGTTAACAGCAAACGATCAACCTTTGGAAGCAGTTAAACCTAAGATTGATATGCAACCAAAAGCAAAAGTGGTTAAAAGTGCAGTCGTGCAACCTAAAGCAGAACCAAAAATATCGCCAGAAAAAGAACTTTCTGAACTTGAAAACAATGAACGTTTAAACGAATTGTTAGAACAAGCAGAAACTGATCAGCCACTATCAAAAGATGACCAAGTTTGGGTTAATAAACAGATGCAACGTCATCAAGAATTAATGAAACAACTGGGCTGGATAGATGAAGAAGGCGAAGAAGATTTATTACAACAATTTGAAGATGCAAGCTCAGCTTTAGATGAATTTAGATAGGCCATAATACACTATGAATATGAATATGATGTTAGCAACCGCTGCGATTGTGATTGTACTTGCTCTAGCGTTTTATGCAGGAATGCTACTCAACAAGTTGAAAATGCAAAAAACACATGCATTAAAAGTTGAGCAAGCTCAAGAGCAGAGAAAACAACAGAATATTCAAGACAGGAATAATAATATCGTCGAAAGCATTCGTTTTATTGCTAAAGCAACAACACAGAAACAATGTAATGTGTCGGAAGCGGCTATCCGTTTAACAGTATTATTAGAAACATTACAGCTCAAAGAAGCCGTTGATATAGCAGGTACTTACCCAGCTTTAACCGCGATGTATGAAAAAGTAAAAGATATGCCAACACATGACGAACGCAAGGCTCATCCAGTCAAAGAAATTAAAATCATGGATATAAAACGCGAGTTATTTGAAGTTGAAAAGGAAGCTGAAATTATTAAAGAAAGTGCTCTTTTAGCAGAGTTTACAATTTAATAGCGTCTCACTATGTTGGTTATATTATTGTGTTTATTAAATCAATCTAGGAATGACTGATTTAACGCAATAAAAATGATGAAATGAAGTGCTAATATTGCACTTCGAACCAATAACATAATAAAGAGAGTTTAGGATGCAGCAGCTTGTTTGGGATCAGGCCTTAATTGAAAAATACAATTACAGTGGGCCGCGTTATACTTCCTACCCAACAGCGTTAGAGTTTGCAGAAAGCTTTACTCATGCGGATTTAATCAAAGCCACCAATACCTACCCTGATCGCCCTTTATCTTTATATATTCACATTCCCTTTTGTCATAAACTTTGTTATTTCTGTGGTTGCAATAAAGTGATCACACGTCATCAAGAAAAAGCGGACAAGTATTTAGATATTTTAGAAAAAGAAATCATCCAGCAAGCTCCCCATTTTAAGGACCGTGTGATTAGTCAATTGCATTGGGGTGGTGGCACACCTACTTTTTTATTACCTCTACAAATAACACGTTTAATGACCTTATTACGTACTTACTTCAATTTTTCTGAAACGGCTGAATTAAGTATTGAAGTTGACCCTCGTGAAATTGAATTAAGCACCATAGATCATCTTGCAAAAGAAGGATTTAACCGTTTGAGTTTAGGGGTACAAGACTTTAATAAAGAGGTACAAAAAGCAGTTAATCGCGAACAAGATGAAGACTTTATTAAACAGCTTTTAACACGAGCTAAAGAGCAAGGGTTTAACTCTACCAATCTAGATATGATTTATGGTTTGCCCTTACAAACTAAAGAAAGCTTTGCATTTACACTAGAAAAAGTTTTAGCACTAGATCCTGCACGTTTATCTATTTTTAATTATGCACATATGCCGAGTTTATTTGCAGCGCAGCGTAAAATCAATGAAGATGATATGGCAAAACCAGCAGAAAAGTTAGCCATGCTGCAGCACACTATCCAATTTTTAACTGAATCAGGTTATCAGTTTATCGGCATGGATCATTTTGCTAAACCCGATGATGAATTAGCACTAGCACAGCAAAAAGGCATTTTGCACCGTAACTTCCAAGGTTATACCACTCAAGAAGATGCTGATTTATTAGGGTTGGGTGTTTCTGCTATCAGTCAAATTGGTCATTGTTATTCACAAAATCAGAAAAAGCTCAGCGATTATTACCAACAGGTGGAAGCGTTAGGGCACGCACAATGGCGTGGTGTTGCATTAAGTAAAGATGATTTAATTCGTCGTGAAGTGATCAAACAATTGATTTGTAATTTCAAACTATACAAAAAAGATATTGAGCAAAAATTCAATTTGGATTTTGAGCAATATTTTAGTGATGATATTAACTTATTACAGCCCTTTATTGATGACCAATTAGTTACTATTGATGCACAACAGATCCAAGTTTTATCAACAGGGAAATTATTAATTCGTAATATTTGCATGTGTTTTGATGTGTTCCTTCGTACTAAAGCTCGCCAGCAGCAGTTTTCCCGTGTTATTTGAACCCGTACAAGACTTGCCATCACAGCAAGCTAGCTCTCAACCAAGCTATTATATAGGTTTAATGTCAGGCACTAGCTTGGATGCTATTGATGTCGCCTTGTGTCAGCGTAATGAATTCGGTTTTGTACAAATCGCTGGATTAGCCATCGACTTAGCACCTCAATTACGCCAACAGTTATTAACTATCTGCAATGACAAACAGGTCACTCTACAAACATTAGGTGAAGTTGATCATCAATTTGCATTAGCTTGCGCACAAGCCGTCAATACTTTATTACAAAATGAAAATATTAACGCAACCCAAGTCACTGCAATTGGTAGTCACGGACAAACCATTTACCATTCTCCTGATACCCAATACGCATTCACCCAACAAATTGGTGATGGTAATCTGATCGCAGCTAAAACACAGATTGCTTGTGTTGCAGACTTTAGACGAATGGATATGGCCTATGGTGGTCAAGGTGCGCCTTTAGTACCAGCATTCCACCAAGCTTTATTTGCACAGCAAAATACTCAACGAGTGATCCTAAACATCGGTGGCATTGCCAACATCAGTATATTGAATGGTACTGAACATGCATTTGGTTATGATACTGGTCCAGGTAATATGTTAATGGATGCTTGGATTAATTTACATCATCAACAACCTTTTGATAAAGATGCTTACTTTGCTGCAACGGGGAAAGTAGACCACACCTTATTAGCAACCTTATTAGCAGATCCTTATTTTGCATTAAAAGCGCCTAAAAGTACGGGGCGCGAAAAATTTAACCTAACCTGGTTGCAACAGAAGATCACTGATAACAAGCTTGTGGCTGCCGATATTCAACGTACCTTATTAGAATTTACTGCGATCACTATTTGTGAGCAAATAAAGCAGCAAAGCAATGCATGTGATGTTTACGTTTGCGGTGGCGGCGCGCTTAACCCATTATTAATGCAACGTTTAAATGCCCTAATGCCAGACCACACAGTACAAACCACTGAAGCATTAGCAATTAACCCAATGCATGTTGAAGCGGTTGCATTTGCTTGGTTAGCAGAACAAAGAATATTAGAAAAAACAGTACCATTAAAAGCGGTTACTGGTGCACGCAGAGACGCCATTTTAGGCTGCGTATATTTACCGTAAACTTCCTTTGCATATATGAACTCATTTCAAAATCAGGATATTAGGCTTTATTACTTCCTTTTAACCAGTAAAAACACCAAGCGCTTATATGCAAAACCATTAAAATTGTAGTTACCCCTATAAACATCAACAATGCAACTTGCTGCACTGCCAACCATTGACTGATATCAAGGTATAAATAAAGACTAATAGCACCTATTAGTAATATTAAGTTAATGCCAATACATTGTTTGCAGCGACCTAACTTTTGTTTAAAAAATGTTCCCACACAAAATTCACAAGACACTTTTACCCCTTCTCCTTTGATCCTAATGAATCACAACTATTGTTAACACGCTCACTTTTCATTATGATTTATTTTCCATTATCGATAGAGCCATGGATATGCTGTATTTAATAAATTTATTATTACTTTTTATACCACTTTCAACTCATGCTGAAGGTGTCGAAATTAAACAACTAAAGTCAGCAGCAGTACCTCATAACAACGGCACTGGCGGGCTTTTAAAAAATATCGTAATCGACCCAATTGAAAATTTTAATATTGTCGTTAAAGACCCTCATGCAGTAAATGATGTAAAGAAAGAGGTCAGTGTTGAAAGTATTAAAGCTGGATCAGAAAAAGCATTAAATCATTCGGGTCAGCAATAATGAGCAATGAGTAATAAACAAAAACAGCTCTGGTTGATGAGCAAGCGCCTAACAAAGTATCTTGACGTCACCATAGAATAAAACCCTAGACTTAATAACCTAACAATATTAATTTCAGAT
>TARA_R110001583_G_scaffold41161_2_pt1 | contig 16269 bp, 14 predicted proteins | sample TARA_R110001583 | Tara Oceans TARA_R110001583 (sample SAMEA4398432) | marine metagenome | biome: Polar Biome; feature: [MES] marine water layer (ENVO:01000295) within the mesopelagic zone...; material: water (ENVO:00002006), including particulate matter (ENVO:01000060) such as...... | reverse complement strand
GGTCTGGGCAGTGCAGGTGCGCTTGCTGGACGAGCAGGACTACCAACATCAGGGCCAGGTGGATTTCGTCGATACCCGCTTTGACCAGAACACCGGCACCATTCGCCTGCGTGCGTTATTTGATAGTAACGCCAACGGCCTGCTGTTACCGGGTAGCTTCGGACGGGTGCGCCTGCCGGCCGCTCAACCCGGTCCGGCGCTGCTGATACCGGATGTGGCCATCATGAGCGATATGGCCCAGAAGATAGTCATGGTGGTCGACCAGGACAATGTGGTGCAGCCCAGAAAGGTTGAACTGGGTCCCCTGTATCAGGGGCTACGGGTGATCCGCAGCGGTCTGCAAAAAGATGATCGAGTTATTACCAAAGGCCTGTTACGGGTGCGTCCTGGCGTCAAAGTGGCGCCACAGATGGCCGCTACCACTGAGGCCGCGTCATGAAACTGTCGCACTTTTTTATTGAACGGCCGATTTTTTCCGGCGTGCTGTCGATCCTGATTGTCATGGTCGGCTTTATTGCCTATCTCAATTTGCCGGTGGCCCAATACCCAGAAATTGCTCCGCCCAGCGTCAGTGTATCCGCCAGCTATCCGGGTGCGACTGCGGAAATAGCCGCTCAGACAGTGGCTACGCCGCTTGAAGAGCAGATCAATGGTGTGGAAGGCATGCTCTACATGAAGTCGGAAAACACCGCCGACGGCAGCACGCGACTGACGGTGACCTTCAAGCAGGGCACTGACATCGATACCGCTCAAGTGCTGGTACAGAATCGGGTGGCGCTGGCCGAGCCCTTTTTGCCGGAAGAAGTGCAGCGCCAGGGTGTCAATGTTCGTAAAAACTCACCGGATCTGATGATGGTGATTCATGTGTTGTCCCCTGATGCCAGTCGCGACAGCCTCTATGTGTCCAATTATGCCAGAACTCAGATCATGGACCGGCTGGCGCGTATTCCTGGGGTGGGCGAAGCGCGGCTGGTAGCCGAGCGTGCCTATGCCATGCGTATCTGGATCGATCCGGAGCGCGCCTATATTCTGGGATTGACCGCCAATGATGTGTTGGACGGCTTACGCCAGAATAACGTGCAGATTGCCGCCGGGGTGATCAACAAACAACCCATCAGCAGTAAAGGTGGCTTTGAATACAGTGTGCAAACCCGGGGACGCCTGCTCACGGCGGATGAATTCGAACAGGTGATTGTCAAACGCGGTGAAGACGGCCGGGTAGTACGTCTCAAGGACGTGGCGCGGGTTGAGCTGGCGGCGCGCGATTACAGCACCAACGGTTATCTGGACGACGCCGAGGCACTACCGATTGTCATTTTTCAGCGTCCCGGCAGTAACGCCCTGGACACCGCCGAAGCGTTGCGTGCCGAGATGGACGACATTGCCCGAACCATGCCGCAGGGGGTCGAGTACCGTATCATTTACGATCCGACCCAGTTCATCAAGAAATCCATCGACGAAATCTACAAGACCATCTTTGAAGCGGTGCTGCTGGTGGTGCTGGTGATCTTGCTGTTTCTGCAGAACTGGCGCGCCGCGGTGATTCCGGTGGTTGCCATTCCAGTGTCGCTGATCGGTACCTTTGCGGTGATGTCCGCACTGGGCGCCTCCTTGAACAACCTGACTCTGTTTGGCATGGTACTGTCGATCGGTATTGTGGTGGATGATGCTATCGTGGTGGTGGAAAACATCGAGCGCTACATTTCCGAAGGTATCAAACCGCGCGAAGCCGCCCACAAGACCATGTCTGAAGTGGGCGGTGCACTGTTGGCGATGAGTCTGGTGCTGGTGGCGGTGTTTATTCCGACCGCCTTTATCAGCGGAGTATCAGGCGCCTTTTTTGGTCAGTTTGCCATGACCATTGCTACCGCCACGCTGATTTCGCTGCTGGTGTCGCTGACGCTGTCGCCGGCGCTGGGCGCGCTGCTGCTCAAACCCCATGTGCCCTATGAGCAGCTCAGCGGCTGGAAGCGCAAGCTGGGCTGGCCCGGGCATGTGTTCAACGACGGCTTTAACAAGTTGGCTGACGGCTATGGCACTCTGACCAAACGGCTGGTGCGCATGGTGGGTATCATGCTGCTGGTGTATGTGGGCCTGATTGCCTTTACCGGGTGGCAGTTCAACCAGGTGCCGACCGGCTTTATTCCCGAGCAGGATCAGGGCTACCTGATCAACGTGATTCAGTTGCCACCCGGCGCATCGCTGGAGCGTACCGATGCGGTGGTGCGTGAAGCATCGGACCTGTTGCGCAATATCGACGGGGTTGCCCATACGGTGCAGTTTGTCGGGCTCGATGGCGCCACCTTTACCAATGCTTCCAATGCGGCGGTGATCTTTACGCCGCTGGAGCCGTTTGAGGACCGTGCTGACAAGGGCCTGCATTCGAGCAAAATCCGTGATCAAGCCCAACAGGCGCTGAGCACTCTGCAGGAGGCGGTAGCATTTTCTATTATGCCGCCGGCGGTGCGCGGTATGGGTAATACTGGCGGCTGGAAGCTGTATCTGGAGGATCGCAGCGGTAGGGGCATCACCAGTCTGGAACAGGTGGCACAGCATATCATTGCCGAGGCCAATCAGCAGAGCGAGCTGGCGCGAGTCTATACCTTCTTTAACACCCGCACACCGCGCATTTTCGCCAATATCGATGAAACCCGAGCTGAAATGCTTAATGTCCCGGCGCAGAACGTAATCGATACCCTGGAGATTTATTTGGGCTCGCGTTATGTCAATGATTTCAACTTCCTGGGGCGCACCTACCGGGTAATCGCCCAGGCAGACGGCCCCTACCGTGATGAGCCTGCCGATATCAATAACCTGCGTGTGCGTTCTACTGACGGCGACATGGTGCCGCTGGGCTCGCTGGTGACGCTGGAGGACCGGACCGGGCCGGTGCGGTTGTCGCGTTACAATAACTACAGTGCGATCGATATTTCCGGCAGTGCCGCGCCGGGTTTCTCCAGTGGTGAAGCGATGCAACGGATGCAAAATCTGCTCGACAACAACCTGCCCGAAGGGGTTGGTTATGAATGGACTGAAATGGCCCTGCAGGAAAAGCTGGCCAGCGGTTCGATACTGGTCAATTTCGGTCTGGCGGTGTTGTTTGTATTTTTGCTGCTGGCCGCATTGTATGAAAGCTGGCTGCTACCGCTGTCGGTGATTCTGATCGTGCCCATGTGCCTGCTGGCTGCGGTGTCCGGGCTGATGCTCAGGGATATCGATAACAACATTTTGGCGCAGGTGGGCTTTATCGTGTTGATTGCGCTGGCCTCGAAAAACGCCATTTTGATTGTCGAGTTTGCTCGTCAGGCAGAAGAGGAAGGACTCAACCGTCTGGATGCGGTGGTTAAGGCGGCGCGCCTGCGCCTGCGGCCAATCTTGATGACCTCGCTGGCCTTTGTGCTGGGCGTGTTACCGCTGGTGATCGCCTCTGGCGCTGGCGCCGAGATGCGCCAGGCATTGGGCACCGCGGTATTCTCCGGCATGATCGGTGTGACCCTGTTCAGCCTGCTCTTTACGCCTATTTTTTATGTGGCCTGCCGCTGGCTTGCCGGCCAGCGGAAAACAACACGAGAGAACGCCTCACAGGAAGGTTCGACATGAAGTATGTGATTCTGAGTTTCACCGCGTTATTGATGGTTGGTTGTGCCGCTGTAGGGCCGGATTATGCCGGTCCTGAACAACTGCTGGATGCAAAAAAGCAGAGCGGTTTTCAGTCGCTGGAAATGCAGTCTCTGGATGTACAGGCGCTGTATCCGCAGCAGCCGCCGGTTGATGCCTGGTGGGTGCAGTTAAAGGACCCTACCCTGACTCGCCTGATCGAACAGGCGTTAGTGGCCAATACGGATCTGCGTATTGCCCTGGCGAACCTGACGGCAGCGCGAGCCGTGCTGCGCGAAACCACCATCGGCTTGCAACCTTCGGTTGATTTGACTGCTGGATCTGAGCGGTTACGAAGATCCTCCGTTGATCAGTTCCAGACTCAAGCCAGAACCATTAACTCGGCTTCACTGGGATTTGCCTGGGAGCTGGATGTGTTTGGCCGGGTGCGGCGCAGTATTGAGGCAGCACGCAGCAATATCGAGCGCAGTGAAGTGTTACATGAGGATGTTAAACGCATTGTTATTGCCGATGTGGCATCGGCCTATTTTGATCTGCGCGGCGCGCAGGAGCGGCGCAAGGTAGTGGAACGTAATATCAACAACCAGCGCGAAACAATGGAGCTGACCATTACCCTGACCCGCGAAGGCATGAGTTCGCAGCTTGATACGGCACGCGCACACGCCCAACATTCGGCCACACAGGCGCTGCTACCGACCATTATCAGTGACCAGAATGCGGCCTTGAACCGTCTGGCGCGTCTTACCGGGCGTGTGCCTGGCCTGCTGGATATCTCCCTGCAGCGCCAGGGTGTGTTGCCCACGATGCCGGCATTTATTGCGGTGGGCGACCCTGCTTCATTGATTCGTCGGCGGCCCGATATCCGTGAGGCCGAGCGGGGGTTGGCCAGTTTGACAGCGCAGGTAGGCGTGGTCACGGCGGATCTGTTCCCCACCGTTAATTTTATCGCCAGTGTGGGGGTTGCAGCGAACAGCGGATCCAGCCTCAGCGATCACAGCGCCAGCAATTTTGCGGTAGCTCCGGGCATTGTCTGGAACCTGTTTAATCGCAGCGCTATTCGCGCCCGTATCGAACAGGCCAAGGCCAGTGCCGAAGCGCAGCTGGCCAGGTATGACGGGGTAGTTTTGCTGGCGCTGGAAGAGGTCAATAGTGCACTGATGCGTCATGCGCAGGAGCGTGAACGTAACCGGGTATTGCGTGAATACGTTGCCGCCAGCCTGGAAGCGGTGGAGCTGGTGAAGCTGCGCTATAATGCCGGTGCCGAATCCTTTCTCGATGTGCTAGATGCCGAACGCACCCTGCTGGAAGCGGAACGTGGGCTGACGGCTTCCAAGATTGATTTTGCCCAGGAGACCGTTAACCTGCACCGGGCACTGGGGGGCGTTTGAGTCGTGGCTAACGACAAGGGGGCGCTTAAGCCGTCCGAGGGGGCGGAACAGAAACTTTCATAACAGGCGGCAGATCAGAACTCATGCCGAACCCTCAGCGTTTTTCTGATCTGCCGTTGTTAGGTTGCTGGCTCTATTGCGCCCCTGTCGGGCGCGTTCATTTTTGACGCATCAAAACCGAACCAAAAAATGCTCTCCCCACGAAACCGCCCTGCGGGTACGTGCTTCGCGCTATGCCAGCCAATCTGAAACGGACAGATTCGGCATCCTTACCTCAACTGCCAGGCTCGGCTCCTGCCTCGCCCCTTCGGGCTTAATTCAGGTTGCTGAGATCGGTTTAGAAGGGCGTTTGGTATTAACCTGAGACTGTTAAAGCTGGCTGAAAATTATGGGTAATCAGGTAATTCCTTTGCCGTTATCCTTCCTGAAGTCGGCGATGGTTTTAACCTCTGGACTAAGGCGTTCGGTAAGCCACATGAGTTCGACGTTGCGGTGTGCTTCTTTTTCCAGCCGTCTCGACGACTGAATGCGATTGAGGTCGCCATCTGAGCCACAGCTGCTCAGGTTAGCAGCGTCTGAATCAGCAGCGCCATGGCGCTGGCAGAGCAGAGCAGCAAGATCGCCGGGCGCATAAAGCTGGGTTTGAGGTAATCTTTGGTTTTCATTCCCAGCCAGACCCCGATCAGGGTAGCGGGCAGAAAATAGAGAAAGTAGATCCAGCTTTGGAGGCTGACAAAACCACCCACGGCCATGCCTGCCAATGAAATCACACTGCCGATAACGAAAAATGCAGAAAGGTTGGCGCGGACAAAATTGGCCTGCTGGTGTTGGTAGAGCAGCGCCATCGGTGGCCCTCCGATACCGGTGGCGGTACCGCCTAAACCGGAAAAGAATCCGGCGATGAGATGATTTTTAGTCGTGGGTTCAGCCTGGATATTTAACAGACTGATCACCACCGCCGCGAATACGGCCAAGGCGATAAACACCTTAATCCCCTCAATACCGGTGACTGACATCAGCCACACGGCCGCAAGTGTGCCGGGTATTCTGCCGAGAGTCGCTGTCGCGATCGGCCGCCACTGAATATCGGTTCTGTGTGACCAGGCGGAGATGAACAGTTGGACAAGGGCGATCATCACCACAGGTGCAGGAACCATCTGTGGATCTATCAGAATCAGAAAGGGCACCGCAATCAGCGCCAGTCCAAAACCAACGGCGGTTTGGACTGCGGCGGAGATCATGATAATCAAGCAGGCTAAGGTCAGCAGCATGGTTTTATTGTACAACCTGGGCGCGGAAAATGGTTGGGTGGTCGTGTCCACGCGCTATCAGGCTGTCGATATCTCCTTGTCGCTGAGGTTAAACAGATGGTAGTTCAGATGCCGTACTCTTCGAAGATCGCTTTCATCCCTGGTTTGTGGGCTAGCACTTCGTGACGCTCAAGGCCATTGAGTTCGTGAGGAAACACTAGCCAGTCATCGGATTTATGCAGGTAGTAATTGGGCTCCAGCTCGGTCTTGTTATTGGCCGGTTTGAACCAGGGGGTGGCAATGCGGATGTCACTGGGGGTGTTGAGGCGTGCTTTGGCCCGCAGCGTGTCGATCACCGCCTTGATGCTTAACCCGGTGTCAAAGACATCATCGACGATTAATAGTGAGTGGTGCGCATCGACATTGCGAATGATGTAATCGAGGCCATGTACCCGGACCTTGCGTCCTCGCTCACCGATACCGGTGTAGGAGGAGGTGCGGATAGAGATATGGTCGGTCTTTACCCCAAGATTATCGAGGATTTCTTGTACCGCGATACCTACGGGTGTGCCTCCGCGCCAGACACCGACGATAAAGTCGGGACGAAATTCGCTGTTAAATATTTCCAAACCTAACCGGAACGAATCTTCCAGCAGCCCCTGTGCTGAGAGATAGACTTTGTCGACCATGGTGCTGTCCTCTGGGCTGCTGAATCACAATAGAAGGGTGGCAGATGATTTGCCGCGGACAATAAGGGTTTCGAAGCTTGCTGGCAACAGCCGGATGGCTGAGCAGTCACGCTGCTTTTTAGTTAGCGGGTGGTTGTCATCGATCTGAGGTCGATCAGACCGCTGTCTGAAATTCGAATATCGGGTAGCAGGTTACTGACGTCGAGCCTGGCGCTGAAGTTGTAACTCAGACTGCCCTGTTGCTTTTGCAGCAGCCCTGACAGTAACTGTAAGCCCTGAAGCAGATCGGCGCTGGCTTGCAGGTTGATATCCCCCTCGCCATACGCAGGAATCTCGGGGAAGTTGTTGGCGACACCGGTAATGATCTCGTGTCCCTCGATCTCGATTGAATACACCAACCCCCGTAAGATGAGGGGGGTGCTGTTGGGATTGATAATACGCAGGCCTATATCGAATTTTGGCAGCATTCTGTTGGCGGGCACGAGTTTAAACGAGGTAACGCTAAGTTTTGGTTGCTCAAAATTCGAGCTCAGACTGGCGCAGCCGTTTAGCACTAGGGTTGCCATTATCAGCGAGATTGATAGCCACAATGCCCGTGAGTGGCCGAAGGCCGCTAGGCTAAAAAGTGAGTGGCGCATGCTAGGCTCCTGGTTGAATGCCGGTCAGAGAACGTATCTAAGCGTAAGGTTAAGGCGGCTAGTGTTGCAGCAGTTCACCGAGGGCGTCATTAAGAATTTTCAAACTAGTGAGAAATAAAAGGCCGTAGCAGATTAGATAGAACCAAGTGTCATTGATCCGCTTGTGCATCCAGATACCCGTAAAAACGCCAATCGGGGCGAAGATGACCAGCGCCAGGGAGGTCATCAAGTTATCGCTTTCAAACAGCCCAAGCAGGCTATAGGGCACCAGTTTGACAAAGTTGATGACGGCAAAAAATATCACTGTAGTACCGGCAAATAGGGTCTTATCTAATTGTTGTGGCAGCAGATAGATATTCATCGGCGGACCTCCCGCATGGACGCTAAAGCTGGTAAAGCCTGCCAGCGTTCCCCATAAACTCCCTTTGATCGGATCGGCGCTGGTCTTTTTAGGCGACCGCTTGCGGAGTTTGTTGATCCCAAAATTAAGTGTAAAGAGCAGGGCGATGACACCGATGATCAGCTTGATGTGGGTTTCGCTGAGGTATTGGAACGTCAGCGCACCAAGGCCTATGCCCAATATGGCCCCCGGCAGCAGTATTTTTAGATTGCGACTGTCATAACGGCCGCGAAAGCCCCACATACTGACCAGATCCATTACACAGAGGATCGGCAGTAAGATAGCCGCTGCCTGAAAAGGAGGGATTACCAGGGCCATGAGTGGCACCGCGATTAACCCAAGACCACCGCCCAGGCCGCCTTTGGAGATGCCAACGATCAACACAGCGGGAATCGCAAATAGATAAAATAGTGGATCGGTAATCAACCTATGACTCCTGATGATCTATAGCCTGAGTAAGCATAACGGAGCGACTGAGGTCAAAGCTACAGGGAGGATTTGAAATAACTCGCCATGGTCGAGGTATTTCTTGGCAGCTAGAGCAGCTACTCACTGATTCTGTGCTTGAGATCAATCAACAAAGCGAGTTCTGTACTTGTGATAATTAGGGGTTGGGTTAGGCTAGAGGATACAGCAGACCTACACTCGCCAGCGGCCCCAGTCGTTAGATAGCGAGAGCGCATTAAGGACTGGGCTATGGACACCAAAGTTGCACTGTTTTTTCTCCTCGATAGCAGCAAGGCGACTACGCCTCAGAACTACGGTATGCAACTGCCGGTAGAAAAGGTTGTGCCGCTCTACGACAGTCTCAATGCGACCAGTCGCTTTGCCAAAATAAATTTTCCTGACAGCACCGTTTACGGCTTTAGTTTTTTTAAGAAGCCTTTCCAAACCGAGATGCTGGTCGTGCTACGGGATCTAAATCATGGCGGCCGTAAGAAATTCGAAGCGCAATGCAGCGCACAGCTCGCTAAGCTGCTGGACGTGAATGAGCCCTTTCATTATGCCGATTATGTTCACCAAGCGCTCTGGCTTCCACGAGGACTGCAAAAGGAGGAGTTCCTGAGTAACCTGAGGATGGCGACGGGTGAATCTGAGCCCGCTCTTGAAGGGGTGACGCGCAAATATATCGGCGATAACTGGGTCATGAATTACCGCAGGGGCTATATCTTCGGTGGTAAGAGTGAAACCGAGTTTTGCCGCTCTTTGGCGCTGTATGGCTTGGGGCTGGCTTACCATAGGCAGCTGTCGTTGATGACAGATCGGCTCGCCCAGTCTGTTGAACTGGGCGGTGATCAGCTCAACGGGGCTAAGCTTGATGGCTACCGTTTTAGTTCCCATTTTCTGTTTGATAACCCCGTGAGACCCGCGCATACCGATGTGTTTGAGAGCTACCAGCATATTTCTAAGGGACTGCATCTGGATCAGGTAGAAGCGCAATTTAGGAAAAAATTAGAGGATCTGGCCCAATTCGTGAGGATCAAACGTAGCCGAGATCAGATCGACGGGGGTTGGGTTGAAAGGTTCCGTGGCGAAAATCGACAGCCGACCGAGGATAAGCCTAAAAATACCCCCAAGACGATAGAATCTAAATCAGGCAGTTCAGGTTTGCTTTGGGTTCTGTTGCTGGTAGCTGGGCTGGTTGCCGCCGCAGGCTATCTAGGTCTCGCCGAGCAGCCGCTGGGATTGCTGCGGAGCCTGTTGGAATCCCCTTGAATCGTTTGTGTTTTGGCTGGTGTTTTGCTGGTGTAGTTGGCGCAGCTAACGCGATAAAAATGCCTCGTTAATCCTGTCACTTATACCTTTGTTATGATCTTTATCAGTTAGATAGGGTTGGCGGCCGATCGCCGATCGTAACATTCAGGGTGAGCGGTTGGTTGTTACGCAGTAGTCCCATCACGATCACCGTGCCCGGTTTAGCCGCCGCAATCTGATTCATTGCACCATGCCCATTTTGAATCACCTTGCCATCGATTTTAACCAGGATATCACCGGGCTGTAGACCTGCCAGGTGAGCCGGACTGCTGCGGAAAATGCCCGCGATTATCAGCCCCTTGTCATCCTTGATGCCGAAGGACTCGGCCAGGGCAGGGGTCATCACCTGGATTTCAATACCCAGCCAGCCTCGAACGATGCGGCCATTTTCTATAATTCCCTTCAAAATACTGCTGACCAGATCGGATGGAATCGCAAAGCCGATCCCCTGCGAGCCGCCTGAACGGGAGAAAATAGCAGTATTGATGCCGATCATATGACCTTCGGCGTTGATCAGTGCGCCGCCCGAATTTCCGGGATTGATGGCGGCATCGGTCTGGATGAAGTTTTCGTAGGTATTGATCCCTAGCTGGTTGCGACCGGTGGCGCTGATGATGCCCATGGTGACTGTCTGGCCGACCCCATAGGGGTTGCCTATCGCCAGCACCACATCGCCGACGCGGATCGACTCTGATGAGACTAAGTTGATTACCGCTAGATTACCCAGATCTACCTTCAGTATCGCGAGGTCGGTTTCTGGATCGGTGCCGATAATTCGGGCTTCCGCTTCGCGGCCATCGCGCAACGCGACCAGAATGCTATCGGCTTTGGCGACTACATGGTTATTGGTGACGATATACCCCTGGGGGCTGATGATAACGCCGGAGCCGAGACTGGAGAGGTACTTCTCCCGTCCCGAACCTTGTTTGCTGTCGTAAAATTCGCGAGTGCCGGGATCTTCAGGTTGGGTATTTGTGCGGTCTTCGATGCGGGTGCGGGTGTAGATGTTGACCACGGCGGATGCCGCTTTGGTGACCGCATCGGCGTAAGACACAGGTCCTGAGCCCAGCGTGGGGGTTGTGGCGGCTGAAGGAGCGACCTGATGGATCTCTACCGGCGCAAGACTGGGGCTGATACCCTGGGGGAAAAAGGTTAGCATCATGAAGGCGACGAGGACGCCTGCAACAATCGGCCACAATAGGATAGAGGTCAGTTTGCTCATGGTAATCTCAACTTTCGGTCAGCAGCCATTATACGGATAGCATCATTTGATTGGTAATTGAATTCGAGGGCATGGTGGGGCTATGGTGGATATAGAGAGCACGGTGGATATGGAAGGCATGAGCGCGGCAGTCAGTCTAAAACAGCTCGTTGAAACGCTGCAGCAGTGGTTAACACCGGAGCAGATCAGCGACTACTGCCCTAACGGCTTGCAGGTAGAGGGACGTGCCGAGGTCCGGCGGATAGTGACGGGAGTGACGGCTAGCCAGGCGCTGCTCGATGCTGCGGTGTTGGCGAAGGCAGATGCGATACTGGTGCATCATGGTTATTTTTGGCGAGGCGAAGACCCCTGTATCCGAGGAATGAAAAAACGCCGCCTGCAGACCCTGCTGAGTAACGATATTAGTCTGATCGTCTACCATCTGCCGCTGGATATCCATCCTCAGATGGGTAACAACGTCCAGCTGGCTAAACAGTTGGGCTTGCACATTGAAGGCGGGTTAGAGCTTAACAGTCGTAATCCGATAGGGCTTTGGGGACGACTGGAAACACCGTTGTCTGCAGCTGAATTGTCAGCATTGATCGGCAGAGTGCTGGGGCGTCAGCCGCTGCATATTGAAGGTCACAGTGAGCGAATTGAAACCCTGGGCTGGTGTACAGGAGGTGCTCAAAGTTATATCGAACATGCGATTGAGCGCGGACTTGATGCTTTTATTAGCGGAGAGATTTCAGAGCAGACAGTCTATTCCGCCCGTGAAAGTGGGGTGCACTACTACGCGGCGGGCCATCATGCTACCGAACGTTTCGGCGTACAAGCACTCGGTGAACGCTTGGCTGCTGAATTGAATATTGAACACTGTTATATCGAACTGGATAACCCAGTCTGAACAAGGTAGCCGTATTGAAAGCGGAGAGGTCTGGGGGTTACAAAGGTTTGTTGTGAATTTCCGCCTAGCTATGGATAAAACAATAGCTAGGCGGTTTGGCGCTTATTTACGTGATGGCGCGTGGTCAGCGCTCAAAGAGGGATCGTGTAACGGCTCGTCTTTTTTCAACCCATACTCTTCAGATAGAGTGCCTCCTGCTTTTGCATCTTTCTTAGGTGCATAGTCACGAGGGGCTTCGGCTGAGTTATCGTCGTTATCCTCCACTTCCTCAGTCACCGGTTCTGCAGGACGTTCGAGGCTAATCAGCAGTTGCTCTTCGCTGCATAGCTGGCTCGCGCTGTTGGACAGGTGCTGATGTACATCACGGTAGCTATTGGTCAGGTTGTTGACCAGATCTGCTGTTTTAGAAAAGTGGCTGCTGACGTCAATTTTGTAGTCTTCAAACTCGCGTCTGACATCGTTGAGCTCTTCGATAAGTGCTTCTTTGCTGCGTGCAGAGCTGCTTCCACGCGCAACTAGCAAGCCAACAACGATACCGAAAATCAGTGCGACAGCTCCTACGAGCCAAATGGACTGGATGGCTGAATCCACAGAGGTAACTCCCTAAAAATGGTTAACTTTCGACCCTGAAGATACTGCAATTTTTGCATGAAGACAAAGGCATTGGTTGAATAACTGATCGGATCAAGGGTTTGCGCATCCGCTGACGGCGTTGCTATAGTCGCCGCTTTATTTATTTAGGTGGGTCTGGTGAAGCAACTAATTCTTGGCGGTGCGCGTTCGGGTAAGAGTCGGCTGGCCGAACGGCTTGCGCTTCAGTCTGGGCTAGAGGTCACCTACGTTGCCACCGCGACCGCTGGTGATCCAGAGATGTCGGCGCGGATTCAGTTGCACCAACAACGCAGGCCTTCACATTGGCGGCTGGTTGAAGAGCCCATCGCCTTGGCTCAGGTGCTGCAACAGCATGCAGGTGAGTTGCAGTTGCTGCTGGTTGATTGCCTAACCCTTTGGCTCAGCAATCTGATCTGCTTAGAACAGCCCGCCCGGCTCCGTCAGGAGTTGGATGCGTTGCTGGAGCTTCTTCCCCGCTTGCCAGGGCAGATTATTCTGGTCTCCAATGAGGTCGGCATGGGTATCGTCCCTATGGGTGAACTCAGTCGGCTGTTTCAAGATGAGATGGGGCTGCTGCAGCAGCGGGTCGCCTCCGACTGTGACCGGGTGATTGTTACTTTGGCTGGGCTGCCTCTGGTATTAAAGCCCGCCGGAACCCTGTTGAATACCGATAGTGCAGACTGAGGATAACTAACTTGGCTTTAAAACTCGATTGGATTACCGATGCGGTTCGTCCCCTTGATCTCGCCCTACGAGACCAAGCTCTGGCCTATCAGGATCAGCTGACCAAGCCCCGAGGGTCGTTGGGGCTATTAGAGCGTATAGGGGTACAGTTTTCTGCCATGCAGGGACAACTCAAGCCCCAGCTGGATAATATTTATATCACGGTGTTTGCTGCTGATCACGGTGTTGCCGAGGAGGGGGTGTCAGCATTCCCGCAGGCGGTAACGGCGGAGATGGTACGCAACTTTTCCCGAGGAGGGGCTGCGATCTGTGTCTTGGCACGGCAGATTAACGCCAGTTTTGAGGTGGTGACTCTGGGCACGGTGGTTGAGCTGGAACCCTTGCCCTATGTTCTTGATATGACTATCGCGGCTTCTACCGCTAATTTTTGTCTGGATGCGGCGATGACCCCCGAGCAATTGCTGCAAGCCTTGGCTGTCGGCGCTGAGGCCTCAGAGCGAGCGCAGCAACAGCGTGCCGAGCTGTTTATCGGTGGCGAAATGGGTATCGCCAATACAACCTCGGCGACGGCTATTGCTGCTGCGATGCTGCGGCTGCCGGTTACCGATCTGGTCGGGGCGGGTACCGGCATCGATCCAACCCTGCTGGCGCATAAGGCGGCCGTGATCGAGCGCGCATTGATGAAGCATCAACAAGCGCTGGCAGATCCTGTAGAACTGCTGCGCTGTTTGGGTGGGTTTGAGATTGCCGCTTTAGTAGGCGCCTATATCCGCTGCGCCCAACTTGGTGTGCCAGTGCTTGTGGACGGTTTTATCACCACCGCGGCGGCGCTGATCGCTTGCCGGATCAACAACGGGGTGCGTGATTGGTTACTGTTTTCACATAACTCGGCAGAGCCCGGACACAGGGCGATGCAGCGGGTATTAGATGCTGAAACCGTCTTGGATCTGGGGATGCGGTTGGGTGAAGGGAGTGGCGCCGCCGTTGCTGTGCCGCTGTTTCGTGCCGCCTGTGCCTTGCAAGCGCAGATGGCAACGTTTACCGAAGCGGCCGTATCGGATCAGACGTGACCAGTGCGTGGAAGCTAGAGATAAGGCTGCTTGTAAGTGGTTGCTTATAAAAGCTTGAGACTGGGCATGAAGACCGAATAGTGAAAACTGAAAGGAAAGCTGAATAGTGCCTAAGCGTCTCGTCATCGATCTACTCCGTCACGGTGCCTGCAGTGACGGTAAAATCTATCGCGGGCGTACCGACTCAGCACTATCAGCATTGGGCTGGGCGCAGATGCAGGCACAGATCCAACAGCAGGTCTCGGCCGGTAATGAGCCCTCGTGGCAAGCGATCTATAGCTCAACCTTGCAGCGCTGCCAACTGCCGGCGCAGCAATTGGCTGAGCGTCTGGAGTTGCCGTTGCGATTGGATCCACGGCTTCGTGAGATCGATTTTGGCGATTGGGATGGGCAGTTGCAGCAGCAAGTCTGGCAGCAGTATCCGGCCCAAGTCTTGGCCTTCTGGCAGAACCCAGAAACGGCGCCACCGCCTGCGGGTGAATCGATCCAGGATTTTCAACGGAGGGTCGTTGAACTGCTGCAGCAGTGGCTGCTGGATGGGTCTTCGCAGGTAGAACAAGCAAGGCAGGTAGGCGAACTCATGCCCGCTGATACCCCCGCGGTGGTTGATGCAGGCGAAGAGATCCCCTGCGCGCGGTTACTCTGCGTGACCCATGCCGGGGTGATCCGGGCACTGTTGTGTCAATTGCTGGGTTTATCGACGGTAGCGGCACAGCGGATGAGCATCGACTACGGTTCGTTAACGCGCATAGAGCTCTACCCGGATGATCGAGATGTCGCGTCGATTGAAAAGCTCAACTCTCAGGTCGTCTTCGTTAACCGTGTTTGCTAATCCTCTGAGCGAGCGACATCGTTATCAGAAACCGACGTTATAAGTATTATCAGCCATGAACACTATCTGCCCTGAAATTTGCAAACTATGACAACTAAGCGCTCTTCGTTAGCAGTCTTGAGCCAGTCGCTGCTGATTGCCTTGCAGTTTTTGACTCGAATTCCGATGCCTGCGATGGGTCGAGTCGATAATGCCCTGGTCGGCCGCTCGTTGCTCTGGTATCCGCTGGTGGGGGCCTTGATCGGTGGTCTGCTGTGGCTGCTGCAGGTTTTTTTGCAATGGTTGTTTCCTGACCTATGGTCGCTGCAGGCGGCGCTCATACTGAGCTTCTGGTGTCTGTTAACCGGTGGTCTGCACCTGGATGGCCTGGCTGACAGCGCCGATGCCTGGGCTGGTGGTTTGGGTGATCGAGAGCGCACCCTGGGGCTAATGAAGGACCCGACCTGCGGTCCAGCTGCAGTGATGATAGTCATACTGTTGTTGCTGATTAAGTTCAGCGCCTTAGCAGCCCTGGTTGCCAGGGCACCGGAATTGCTGCTGCTGGCACCTGTGGTGGCGCGGGGGTTACTGTTGCTGCTGTTTTTGAGCACCGACTATGTCCGCAGCGGCGGACTTGGAGAGGCGCTGGTTCAGCACTTTCCACGGACGTCTGCTCGTTATCTGCTGCTGATTTTGGGGTTGGTATTGCTGATCTTCGGCGGTAGTACCGGCGTTGCTGTGTTGGGGTGCAGTTTGTTGTTGTTTGTCGGCCTGCGTCAATTGATGCTGCGGCGTATCGGCGGCACGACGGGGGATACTGCAGGGGCACTGGTTGAGCTGAGTGAGGCGGCGGTGTTGCTGGCGCTGTTGATCTAAGGCTGTATCACTCAATAGACTGGCCTGAATAAACAGGGCCGAACTTGGTCCTGGTGCTGAAATCGTTTATATTTACGCAGGCTAAAATTATCGTTTTCACAGTAGCTGTTTTACCTTGCTCGCTTTTAAAATCGCAGTTTTTAAAGCATCCGTTTTGTAACAGTCCGTTTGTAAGTTGTTGCGTAATGCCCTATCAGCAAAATATTCTCGATCAGTCCCAGCTCCAGCAAGCCTCCAAATCGTTAACCGCAGACCAGCTTGAAACTGCCTGTGCCTGGGTTCAAGAGCTGATTAATGAGCGCGGTCAGCGTGTTCAACAGCAGCTTGGAGAGCGGCATCAGAAAGAGATGCGCGCCCAGATGGCTAAGGC
>TARA_R110001583_G_scaffold14228_2_pt1 | contig 16291 bp, 13 predicted proteins | sample TARA_R110001583 | Tara Oceans TARA_R110001583 (sample SAMEA4398432) | marine metagenome | biome: Polar Biome; feature: [MES] marine water layer (ENVO:01000295) within the mesopelagic zone...; material: water (ENVO:00002006), including particulate matter (ENVO:01000060) such as...... | reverse complement strand
ACTTAGTTTTAATTGAAGCTTCTTTAGGCTTGATATCAGTAATCTCAGGTCATTTTAATAACTGGTTCAACAAATGGCTCATCTTTATTGCAACAACTTAATAAAGTAGTGTAACAATTAAGCTTAGATACTAGAATCTTAAGTTTTTCATTTCTTATTTATTTGGTATTCCTTTTTTTAGTAAGACTATTCAGTTTATTGTCATCGTTTTAATTGTTTTGTAATATGATTATAAGAATAGTAAGTAAAGATTAACTATATAATAAGAATCATCAATGCAGTTGTGCCATATGTTTCGATTAAACATTGTACCATAAGTAAAATCGTAATGTCAGTCGTAAAGTTACATATAGATTAAAAATGTTATAGAAATTTAAGCTTGCACGAATGAGGCGCAAAATTATTTGTACTTACGTAATGATCTCTCATTACTCACCGCACAGCTTACGGCATACGGGGGCAGCTTGTAAAGGTCGGGATATAAAAAGTACAATACATTATTAACAATAATGCTGGCTGAAAATTCCCAAGAAGCCCCATGTATAGGTATTCTTAATTAAAATATTCAAAATAAGGAAGGCCTTTAACATCTGTTAGAGCCTCCACCACAGGCGTAGGCGAGTCTCAAACATCCGTTATTTGCTCCACCACAGGCGTAGGCGAGGCTTTAACATCCGTTATTTGCTCCACCACGAACGTAGGCAAGGCTCTAACATCCGTTATTTGCTCCACCGCGAGCTTAGGCAAAGCTCTAACACTTGTTAATGGCTTTTATAAGCTGAAGTCGAAATTTACAATGACACAACTAGTCCTTTAAAACTGAGAATATTTAATATGATGCAAGATGTAATTACGTATAAAACATCAAGCATCATAACAAACACAAATAACAGCTTATTATCAGCATGATAATTTATTATTTACTTTTTTATTAATGTTTTTTTTGTAAATTCGTTTTGCTGAAAAATAACGCATTATGTATTTTAAGGCAAATCCATAATTTTTAAAACGAATATTAACCCCAAAAAAAACATTGACAACATGATTCCAAAATTATCCCATCAAACACGCATTACCGAAGTACACTCAACATCGGTAAAATTAGATTTATCTTACAAAAAACAAACGCTAGAAAGTGATACTTATTTGGCAGGTCTTTTTAGCTACTTAACCGACAAAGCGGACGCGCTGGGAACGGCGATAAATCGCAGCAAGGCTGAGTCGGATTTAGATGATAAAGATGTTGTGAGAGACGAAAGAGTACAAGCTTTAAAGTACCTACTACTGGGTGCTATTTATAATCCTAAGGCCGAAACAAGCGCATCGGCTACCAAACTCTACAGTATTTTCGAGAAATATGGTCTAAAGATGACTAAAGAGAGCTATTTAATTGAATCGTCGTTAATAGAATCGATGCTGGAAGATTATGCAGCCTTAGATTTACAAACCGATATTGCTGCGGTGCTGGGCTGTGCCGAACTTATAGCTAGTTTACAAACGGCTCAAAGCAATTTTAGAACGGCAGATACAATTTGGGACGAAGAAAAAACAAAAGAAGGCATAACAGAGTCGGCAAGTGATATTAAAAAAGAAGTTCTTACTATTGTAAACGATAATATTGTGGTTTATTTAAGAGCTATGAGCCAGGTGAATAAGGAACTTTATGCTGAATTTGCTAGAGCTGTGGCTGATGTAATTAGCGAGGTAAATCAGGCTGTAAAGAGAAGAAACAAGAAGGCCGACGAAGTTAGTGTTGAGAACTAGTACTCGTTAGTTGCTTGTGCTTCGATAGGTTCCGAAACTCATTGACGAAATTTAAGGTATATCGACTTTATTGAGCCAGTAGCTTAGAACTATAACAATATATACAGGCCCATTACGAATTGCTTAGAATCCAAAAAAAAGGTGAAACTCCTGAGTAGAGCTTTCATCTTTTTTATATCGCAAGTTTGTAACTTCTGATTTTACAAATTCGAGAAAAAACAATAATTCAATAAAGCCAAGTACAAAACTGTACTTGGCTTTAGTTCGTTATAAGCACAAATCGCAGACTCGATTCAATACTTTTAAACCACTTAGGTTTGATTAACAAGATGCAAATAAACCTGACTGGTTTGGATAGAATATAAGCTCGTGCACTTAGGCGTATAAACAAAGCCCACCAACATTTTACTGTTGGTGGGCTTTGATGTTTTATTGCAATCGCAGAATACGAGCTACAAGCTCACACTAGCGGGGGAGTTAAATAGAATATTTAATTCAATTGATAATTCACTTTGCCCATAAATCTTCTTAAATTTTCTATTCATATTACTGAAAATTAGATGTTCGATAAACCCAATAAATAACCTTAAATATATAGCGCCCTATAATTAAGGCAAATAAGCTGATTATGAAGGTTCCTATAGATTTTTCTTTTATATCTTCTAAATATCTTCTTTCCCGAATCTCATTTATATATTTTAAAGAGTTGAACGGAATGTTTTCCTCGTAAGGTCCACCAGTATAAAAATTCCCAACTTGCTTAATACCTAAATCTTGGGAATATCTTTTAGTTTTTGATTTATTTCCTCTATGCTTTTCTAAGTACTCGAGAGCTCCACCTTGTTTTGCATTCTTTGGAATTATAATTTTGCTTATTGAGTCGTTGCTGACTCTTTCATGTTCCATCTCTGAAACATATTTCTGTAACACATCATTGGGGATATAATTCGGTTTCTTAATTTCGTACCATACCAAATATGAGAATGAGCCAATTAGAACTGATAGAATAATCAGTTTGAAATTGGTCACTATTTCATTAGCAAAAACTACTTTTAATTTCATAAGAGGATTTGTTGTTTACTTTTGATAATCTATTGATTCGTTAGACATTTTACGTTTACAATAGTTACAATACATATTTTAATTGATCAATATTTGATTAAAAGTTCATAACTGCAACGTTGCAGGAAATGCCACACAACGGCTCGTATAAGAATATGTAGCCGACTGCGTGGCACTTTCCTGTCAAGGTCAAGAAAGTTGAAGCGGGCTACAACCCTTTAATTTAATTCTATCCGGCTATTATTTTTATATATTGTTATACACCGAAAAACACTTCTACTTTTACAGAAAATGGTGTTTTTTACATAGAAATATATTTTAGGTTTTTCATAAGCTAAACCACCTCAGCATAAAGTGCCAAGGTAGTTTTTATGTTGCCTGAATTTAAGCAATCATTCTATATTACATTTTTATTTTCTGTATTAATTAAAGAAAGAAAGAAAATTAAAGCTGTTAGACAAGAATACTTAATATTTTCATCACTTTCTGCTTAGTTACAATTAGTTCCTAAATTTCGCACAAAATTCTATGTAGCTATAATTTCTTTATTCAATAAACTCTTTGTATTCACCCTTCATTACAACAAATTTATTATTGGTTATTTCTTTTACTAAAAGAATATTGAATAAATCATTAGTATTATGTATAGTTAATATTTTAGATTCTTTCTGTTCTTTTATAAGTTCCTTTCTTTTTTCTGTTTCATACTTAATGAATTCATCATATGAGAGAACATTTAATGAATTAATAAGTTTTAATGATACCGTGTCAATGACAGATACAAATTCTAATTCATGTTCGTCGTGATAGTATATAAATACATTCTCTTTTTTAAATTCTTGAGCTGACAATGAAAAATTGATCAAGAAAAGAATACTAGTTACCTTCAACACGCTATTAATTGCAGTCTTTATTACCATTTTCTTTTAGGTTTTTTATATTATTTAATATTCTTGTTTTTTCAGTTGGAGATAATTCATTAAATGCAACAGTGTAAATATAAGTACCATGATTATTTTTATCATTAATCATGTATAAACCATTCCATGATATGTCTTTATAATATTGATCAGACATTCTAGATCCATCAAACTCTTTTAACATCTTCCCCATTAGGTCAATATAGTGAGCAGCCATTTGCTGGTGTTGCCAATTCTTAATATATCTTCTATAATAATCATAGATCCCAGGGAAATCATTTATGCTAATTTGATTGTTCACAGATCTAACCTTCCTGTATAACTCAGCATGAATTGCCTCATGAATAATTGTTCTCGCAACCCCTAAAACAGGGCGATTCCCTAAGGTATTTCCATTTATAGAAATTAAAATCTTATTAGAGTTGCTATTATCAGTTCTCCCATTAACATTACTTGGAAGTGAGTTACTAATATCGAACTCTAAGTCAACAATTGAAAAATCAGCATCAAACTGATTAAGGTATCTTTGGAAACTGGTATTACTACCATTTAATGTTCCCCATATACAATTAAGTTTTTGGTTTGCAAGAAATTCTGGAGTTGGTAAAACTTCTGGTAAAGGTTTGGGATCAGGCTCTGGCTCTGAATTACCTGAACCACCTCCACCTCTTAATGGGTTTGGCAAATTAATTTTACCCGTACTAATCGTATTTTCACGGTTACTATACCATTCCATATCAGGAGTTCCTATGGTACAATGTCTCCCCGAATAATATCTATACGGATCATCTTTAGTTCCAACATACTGATCAAAACAACTTACATTCTCATTTCGTCTAGCTTTGGTTTTTGAATTTTTGTCAATTGGATTTTCACTCCATTTCACCCTAAAATCTGTATTAGAGAACTCTAATCCAAGCCTAGTCTCAAATACTTGGATAAAATATTTCATGCTTTCGTATGCTACATCTTCTCTATCATTTAAAAATAAATAATATTCAAATTCTTCTTCACCCAACACAAAATAGTAAATAGCATTAATTCTGGTCATTTCTTTATCGGTGACTGGAACAGCCATTGCAAACATGTCGTTTCTCTTAATTTCTATGTTTACATTCCATTGTGGTAAACCATATGTAGCCACAAAATCACCCGTAAAAGAGATAGAGTCATCCACTTGAGATAGAACGTTAAGAACGAAGCTCTTGTATTCAGAACTGCCAGCTTTACTGTGTCTAAAAAATTCAGAGTCTACCTCTGAGCTTATTATTGATTCGACTGAATCTTCTTTCTCGCAAGCACTAAAGCTTATGTAAACTAGTGCTATCGCGGCATAATAGAATGCTTTCATAAATTGTAATTTCATAAGGTTTGATCTTTTTTGGTGTATAACGTATGTGTATACGTAACTAGTTACGTTTATATTTTCTATATCGAGCCTAAAAGGTCCGTTTAGCCATCCATAATTGGTGTGCTAAACGCACCTTTTCATGTTGAATTATCAAAATCAACAAAAGCGAACTAAAATTACAAAAACAAGTAATTAAACAATATTATGCGAAGAAGTAAACCTGCTAATATTAATAGTATAGAAAGCATCTAGATAAACTAGAAGCTTAGTTTTAATTGAAGCTTTATTTCCGACTTAGTATCTCCCGATATTTTAGAATTCCCCGAGCCTATTGTTTTTGATTTGTAATATTGAGTGCGTGCGTATCGCATATATAAACTCGCCGACAGGTTAAAATGGATAATCAGATCTATTTGTTACCGTAAACGAAACCCGACAGCGTCGTAGACCTGTTGTAGTTAGAAAAATAGAAAGAATTATAATAATGAACGCTGTCTAGTGTGAGCATGCAGACAGGTTAAAGGAAATATTCAGACCGTCAGATCATATTTGGTTATTTATTCAATTCCCAGCCATTCTTCTATCTGAATAATTTCAACAGCTTTGTTGTGCATAAATTTGAAGTTTTCTTCATCATCAAACCACTCCATTGTTTCATCCCTTTTCAGTTTTGTTGGTTTAATACTCACACAAGTTAAATAGGAGCTCCATCCATATTCAATAGGATGAGAGCAAAACCCATGATGTACGGGATTGTTATGGATGTATAGAACCAGCTGTTTAAAATAATTTTCATCATCAATCAACTTACGTTTGAATGGGCGTTCGAAAAGAGAACCATGGCGATTGTTGTGTTTATTAAACGTTTTGGCGTATGCGTTGAATAGATGTGAGAAATGCTTTGTTGGATTTGGTTTTTTAATGTCAACTCTATCAGGTCCTTCGGACTCTGACAGGTTTTTATGAGATTCGGTTTGAAACCTGACGGTCCCGAATTGATCGGGATTAGACCCGTCAGAGTTTAAACTTTTGTAGATCCCAATTTCTTGCTCAGACTTTATTCTGACCAATAAGTGAAAATGATTTGGCATCAGAACCCAAGCAAATGTATCTGCAATTGGGTTGATATACTTATCTTATAAATTCAGAAAATAAGAGTAGTTATCTTCTTCAGAAAATATATCGCAGCTATTGATGCCTCGATTATAGATGTGATAATAATTGCCAGGCTCAAGAGTGTAGCTTGTGTGCATATAATATGAATGATTGTATATTTATACTGATTGGCTTACTAAAAGTAAATAATTGCTGTTAAATAAAAAAGCAGGAAATATAGTTTAATACTGAATGATGCAAGTACACAGGCAGCTTATAAAAAAAATATTCTCTAGTATTTATATTCCTGAAGTGTTGCTTGTCTTTTTGTGTAAATTGCGATTCTCAAAAAACAAACTAAATCCTATGCATAAATTCTATATATAAAGTGTCTAGATAAACTAGAAGCTAAGTTTTAACTGGAGCTTTATTTCCGATTTAGTGTCTCCCGATATTTTGGAATTCCCCGAGCCTATAGTTTTTGCCTTTGAAAATTGAGTGCGTGCGTATCGCATATATAAACTTGTTGACCTATTGAATTTGTATCTGAAATTTAGATAGAATCGTGAGCCTTTGTTAAAATATGGCGGTATTGAAAAAGCATATAGAATGTCATTTTCATAAGCATAAATTCGAGTATTGTAAGAATCGGTATCGAAAAGAGCATAGCGAATGTTAGTTGTAAATGGGAGGTGACTGTGTTTGTATATGATGTCTTGATAGATTAGATAGCCATTTTCTTTAGAAGACTTATTGTACTCTGACAACTCTAAACGATTTCTAATTTCCCAATTTTCATTTAGTTTCGCTGATAGGTGTAAACGATATTGTTTTTTGGATACATCAATTGGTGTTTTTATTTTTTCATCAGTTGAATTTTCTGGCTTCTTTTCGTCTTTGTACCTAACGTAAATTGAGATTTCTTTTGTTGGATTAAATTCAACTTGATAAAGATAATCGCGCCCTGTGGTTGGGGAGCTGGCTCTATATTTAAGCCAAGGAAATTCATATAAATCGTAGTATGCTAGTACTGTCCATTTAGGGTATGGATGAAATTCTGTCCCAAAATAAAAACCTTCTTCATTTTGTGTGCCCGACTGTTCTCCAAAAGCATTCCCATATAAAGCTTGATAATCTTTATCGTATTTGCGATAGATAATCTCTAAGGCTAATTGCGAATGAGCCTGTAAGTTTAAACCTTGCAAAATGGCTTTCCCTCCTGATTGGCTTTTAGCAATTTCGCCATACAAGTGAATTTTATTGTACCGAGTCTCGTAGTGAGCACTTAAATTATAATTTTCTTTTCCTGAAAGATCATAAATTTTAGTGATCTCATCTATTTTACTTGTAAGCTCTGGCGAAAAATGAGATTTAATAAACGAAGCTCCCATTTCTAATTTATCGTGATTGAAAAGTAAAGTTCCACCCCATACTTTTTCATCGAGTTTATCTTTTTGCTCTATTTCATTGTGTGTGCGATGGAGTCCGGTATTTGTGATACTTTTTGTCTGGTCGTTTTCAATATTAGCATCTAGTTTTTTTAAGGAAGTAAATGCAGTCAGATTAATATTCTTAAGTGCATTAATTTTTATAGCAGCTCCTCTAAAGAATAGGTTCTCATCAGTTGAATGGTAGGATTTAACGCCTTGTAATCGTTTTGCATTTTGTGTTGTGAATGTAGATTTTCTGGTTCCCAATCCTGACCAAAGGCTTAAGCCTTGTCCAAATTCTATGTAATAATCACCAATGTTGATCTGGCGAATTTTACCATTGCCTTTATATTCTGCAAATGCTGAATAGAAGTCAAATCCTTTTGAATTGATATTTTTAAAGAAAGGTTCGCCAGCGTCATTTTCCGCAGTAAAACCAAACTTGATATTCTTTTTAGGAGAGATGTATTTGTATCGTGTATAATATTTCCATTCTTTCCCTAGGTACTGAGATTTATCTTCAGGACTAAGTGGATTTTCATCCTCAATGTCATCGGATTTATAACCTTTTTCATTCTCCAAAGTTCTTTGGCTTCTTATAAGGACAAAATGTTTGGCTTTACTTCTTCGGGATAGTTTTATCAGTTGTGGATCAATTTTAACACGTACAAAGGGTATTATTTTTTGAAGTATTGAGTAATTAAAGCCATCTAAAAGTCTTAATTCGAATAAACTGTAAATGAGTCCACTCTCTTTTCTGTATTCGATTAAATTTTGGATTTGATAGTCAGATAGGAGGTGTAATTCTTCTAATTCTTTTTTACTTGTTTCGTTTAAATTGATAGGCTTGTCAAATAATTCATTAAACTTTTCTACCAGATCAGTGTAGTCTAATTCTTCATCGCTACTTTCTGCAATATTTTCTATTATTTTTTCTATAATATCATTTCTGCTAGCGGTGTTTTGACCCCAAAGATTAGCACACGAAAGAAGTGTAATAATAAGAAGTGAGGCAAAGGTCTTAAAACGAAACATAGCTAAAACTTAGAATGAAATATTGAGATCGAAAGAGGGAGTATAGCCCAAACTTTGATGTTTAGAGTAGGCTAGATTCATTTTTACAATTTTGTATTGATAGCCTAATCCAAAACTGATTTGGTTTGGATGATTCGAAACGCCTAACCGAATATGGAGATTCTCGACGAATTGGTGTTCTATGCCAAATTTCACACGAATATCGCTATCAAAATCTTTTTCAACTTCTGTGTTGAGTATTGTTTCCTTAGATAAATGCCAAGAGAAACCAAAGCGAGCAATAGTTGGAATTGCTTCATCAAAATACATGGTTTCAAATTTCTCTTGACTTGGATTGAAAATATGGAATCCTAAATAGAAGTCTGAGAATATCTCAGCCAACAAACCAATTTCAAAGTTATACTTGCTCTGTTCTCCGTAAACTTGATTTAGTTTTACACGCACTTGGTTGAGCTGAACACTTGCCCACAAGTGCTCACCTAAAGCTTTTGAGTAGCCTAAGCCTATCTTACGCTCTTTATATAAATCAGAACCAAACTGTGAGTAATTAAGGTTAAAACCGCCAAGTTTTGTAGGGTAATAAAAAGCTATTGCTTTTGTGCTTATATCTTCGAGTTGAAACCTGTTTTCGTAAAAAACTCCAAATTGTATTTTTTTGAGTTTTGCTAATGTAGCCTGGTTGTTATAATTGCCCCATATATCAATTGAAGCAACTGATGCTTTTGCCATGGCATTCGACCGAGCTCCAGCTGTATGATTGTCGGAGGAAGCAGAACTCAATTTTGATATGAACAGCAGTAATAGTATTGGAATGATCGATTTCATTGCGAGGATTTTAATAATCGATCATGAAGTTAATATAGAATTATTAATATGTCAAATAATCATTGAGGTTTTTTATGTTTTTCAATTTTATAAGCATAAAAAAACCGTAAAATGAGGGATCTCACTTTACGGTTTTTTAAAGAATGCATCTATATTATTGATTGAGAAGTTTATTCTCAAACGCGATACTCATATTTTACTGTAGCAAGGTCTTCGTTTGCTTTAACGATTTTCTGCTTAAGACTTTCTTTGAATTTGATTACTTCTACTTGAAGCTCTTCGTCGCCAGAAGCGATAATCTGAGCCGCTAAAATACCTGCATTCATTGCGCCATTAATAGCAACAGTAGCTACAGGGATTCCAGGAGGCATTTGCGCAATAGCAAGTAAAGCGTCCATCCCGTCAAGGCTAGCTTTAATTGGTACACCAATAACTGGAAGTGGAGTCATAGCTGCAATAACACCAGGAAGGTGAGCTGCCATTCCAGCGCCAGCAATAATTACTTTTATTCCATTATCCATTGCACCTTTTGCAAAAACTTCAACCTCTTCAGGTGTACGGTGTGCAGATAAGGCATTAATCTCGAATGGAATTTTAAAATCGTTCAAAATTTGGGCCGCCTTTTCCATAACTGGAAGATCAGAAGTACTTCCCATGATAATACTAACTTTCGCTTTCATCGTGTTTTATATTGGTGGATTTATAAAATTAATAACAAAAAATTGTACTTTTGTCGCCAAGTAAGAATTGTTTTAGTTCTATATGATCAACAAACATATGGTTGCTTTTGTTTGAGGCAAAAATGGAAAAAATATATGGATGTTACATTATGGATTTAGAACTTTTTTTTTATTCTTTATGTGCCTTATCTTGACTGCGTTATAGTAGCCAATTTGTTTTGTCATAAACAGTTGTTAATTGAAATGAGGATATAGAACGTTGATTTTCTTTAAGGGGATTTCATGGTTTACTTAAAATAAAATCAAAAAAAAATTACCAAAGGGAAACATTAGTTGACCTCCATTTGGAATTTAACGAGGCGAATTCTTTCCTATGTTGTTGGGAAGGCAAATAAAATTATTGACAGATGAAGACTGTAAAAGTTCTTGATAGAGAGTTTAGGATATCTATCCCAGCTGAGAAGATTGATAATGCTATTGCAGAAATGGCAGAAAAGATGAATAAGGATTTGGCTGGAAAAAATCCTATGTTTATTTGTATTCTTAATGGATCATTCATGTTTGCATCAGATTTGATGAAGCTGATAACTGTGGAAAATGCTGAAATTACTTTCATGCGTTTAACTTCATACGATGGTATGGGAACTACAGGTAAAGTTAAGAAATTGATGGGTTTTACTGAAGATCTTAAAGATCGCACAGTTGTTATTCTTGAAGATATTATCGATACAGGAATTACAATGGAAAACACTTTGATACAAATTGCTGAATACAAGCCTAAAGATGTTTTTGTAGCAACTATGTTGTTTAAGCCTGATGCTTTGAAGCGTGATGTGCAGATTGACTATGTTGGTCTTGATATTCCAAATGATTTTATTGTAGGTCGTGGTTTAGATTACGATGGTATTGGTAGAAATCTTCCAGATATTTATACAGTTATCGACTAATTGTATTTGAGCGTGTAAAATTGATTTGTCTAAGGGATTAGATAAGCTTTATAGGCACTTGCAATATAATTGATTTTATTTCAGAAAAGTTCTATGGTGAATATCATCATGTTTGGGCCTCCAGGTTCTGGGAAAGGTACTCAGTCTAAATTATTGCAAGAAAGATTCAACTTGATTCACTTATCTACTGGTGATGTGTGTCGAGAAGAAATAAAACTTGCAACACCCGAAGGTTTAGAAGCTAAAAGGTTAATTGATGGAGGGAATTTCTTTCCAGATAAATTGGCTTATCGAATCGTAGAAAAATTTTTAGATCAAAATTCTAAAGCTAGAGGTATTGTTTATGACGGCATTCCTCGACATATCGGTCAAACAGATAATTTTGCTGATATGCTAGCTGAAAGACAAGGTAATGTCGATTTAGTAATTGAACTTAAAGTTGATGAAGAAATTCTGATTCAGCGATTACTAAAGAGAGGTGAATCTTCAGGGCGACCTGATGATAGTGGGAGAGAAGTTATTGTCAAGCGTTTGAGAATATACGATGACGTAACAGCTCCAATTGCTGATTATTATAAAAAACAAGATCTCTATTTTACCATTGATGGTATGGGATCATTCTCTGAGGTTTCAGAAAGAATAGCCGTTCTAATTGAGAAAGCTTGTTCAAATAAGGAGCTTAATATCGTATAAAGAGCGATGAATTTTTAAAGATACAGCTCGTGCCATTCTGCATGTGTTGTATTTCACTCATAGCCTATGGTTTGTTCTAATTAAGGCTAAAAAATAACACAAGATGGCTGGATCTAATTTCGTAGATTACGTTAAAATATTTTGTCGTTCCGGAGCTGGTGGCCCAGGATCGGCTCACCTTCACCGTGATAAGTTAACTATGAAAGGTGGACCTGATGGTGGTGATGGTGGTCGTGGAGGTCATATTATTATCAGAGCCAATAAACAACTTTGGACATTGATCCATCTACGTTTTAGCCGACACGTGTTCGGTAAAGATGGTGGTTCTGGTGGACAAAGTAGAAGTACAGGATTCGAAGGTGCTGATGAGGTTATCGAAGTACCATTGGGAACTGTGGCTCGTGATGCTGAAACAGGTGAAGTCATTTTTGATGTGACTGATGATGGCGAAACCAAAGTTTTAGTAAAAGGTGGACGTGGTGGTCTAGGTAACTGGAACTTCCGTTCTTCAACCAATCAAACACCTCGATATGCTCAGCAAGGCGAAGAACGTATTGAGCGTGTTGTTATTTTGGAACTTAAGTGTTTAGCTGATGTTGGTTTGGTAGGCTTTCCAAGTGTTGGAAAATCAACTTTACTATCTGTAGTTTCTGCTGCAAAACCAAAAATTGCTGATTATCCATTTACGACTCTAGTTCCTAATTTAGGTATTGTTGGGTATCGCGATAATAAATCATTTGTAATGGCGGATATCCCTGGAATCATTGAGGGAGCACATGAAGGTCGTGGCTTAGGTCTGCGTTTCTTACGTCATATTGAGCGAAACTCAGTTCTCCTGTTTATGGTTGCAGCTGATAGTAATGACATTCATAATGAATACAAAATTCTCTTGAATGAGCTGAAACAGTTCAATCCTGAATTATTAGATAAAAAGCGTTTGCTAGCTATTACGAAGTCTGACATGTTGGATGAGGAATTGAAAGACGAGATTCGTCTAGATCTACCAGATATCCCATGTACCTTTATTTCTTCAGTTGCTCAGCAAGGTCTTGTTGAGTTGAAAGATATGCTTTGGAAGGCTATTAATGAAGATAATGCTTTAGCTGAGTAAGCTTAGTAGATATATAAGAAACTTGATTTCTGATTTAGGCTTGGCATTGACCAAGCCTATTTTTTTTGCTTAAAAACTTCTTGCCTTATTGCTCTTTTATTATTGATGCAATAATTTTGAGTGCCCTTACGTTGTCATATTGTCCTATTCATACTTATAAACTCGTTATGGAAACCTTACTTCAGCTTGATAAAGAACTTCTAATTTGGTTCAATTCTTCACACAGTCCATTTTGGGATACTATAATGATGTTTTTTACTCGGATTGAGTTTTGGATCCCATTCTATATTCTTACTGCTTATCAGATATTTAAGTATAAAGGAAAAGAAGCTTGGTGGTGGCTAATAGGACTTTCTCTACTAATTTTATTTAGCAATTTAATTTCAACTTACCTCTTTAAAAATATATTGCAGCGCTTGCGACCAAGTCATGAACCTGCTTTATTTGACATCGTAAATTTGGTGAAGATGTATGCTGGTGATAAGTTTGGTTTTGTATCTTCTCACGCTACAGTTGTTTTTGCATTTGCAATTTATACCTCAAAGCTCTTTAAGAATAATATTTATACTCTATTTATTACAATTTGGTCATTGTTAATTGTTTATACACGATTGTATTTAGGGCTTCATTATCCTGGAGATATTTTAGGTGGAATAGCTTTAGGTCTAGGCCTTGGTTATTTCTTTAATAGAATAACACGCTGGTGGGTAGCTCGTTTGTACCCTCAGAAGCAATTTGCTCGTTTTAAGCAGGTGTTGGGGAATTCCGATGCAGGTGTTTTGATTGCAGTAGTTGCTTTAGAGATGATTACTATTGCATTTGTAATCATCAAGTTGCTGAAATTAGGCTTCTTTTAAAATAGTGTCTCTTTCTAATTTATGTTTCATAAAATCTATTTCTTAACAGCCTAGGTTTAAAGGGTGCAGTTCTGCGTGTCAATGTTTGTACATGTTTAATGCTCTTTATATAGTTTCCAATTTATGAGCTGTTGATAAACTACTTTCGGATAAGTCATACTTTTAGCTATATTTGTGGGTGGCCGATTTTTCTCGAATTATTTTGATCTCAAAAATATCTCGAAGAGGTACTAATTCATGTTCAATCGGTCTATTCGGAGTGTAGGTTATTCTTAAGCTGATTCACTTTTCAAGCCTACTCTTCATCGCTGAGGTTCTTGATAATCAAAAGCCTTTTATTTGTTAACACTTTGAGCGCAGCAATAAATGACAGCTAAATATTCAGAAGATTCAATTAGAACACTTGATTGGAAAGAGCACATTCGTAAACGTCCCGGTATGTATATTGGTAAGTTAGGCGATGGTTCTTCTCATGACGATGGTATTTATATCCTGATAAAAGAGGTTATCGATAACTCTATCGATGAATTTGCGATGGGGATTGGGAAAGCAATTTATGTTGATATTACTGATCGTACAGTTTGTATTCGAGATTCTGGGCGTGGTATTCCTTTAGGAAAAGTTATCGACGTGACATCGAAAATGAATACGGGCGCCAAATATGATTCTGTAGTGTTTAAAAAATCTGTAGGTCTGAATGGAGTCGGTATTAAGGCTGTAAATGCACTTTCAGATGAATTTATTGTAGAATCGTTCCGTGAAGGTGAAGTCAAAAAAGCTTCTTTTTGCAGAGGTGAATTGGTAAGCGAAGATGAGATTAAGCCAAGTGAAGAAAAGAACGGGGTTCGAATTACTTTTCATCCCGACCAGGAAATGTTCTCCAATTATCGTTTTATAAGCGAGTACATTGAGTCATTGCTTAAGAACTACGTTTATTTGAACGCAGGTCTTTCTATATATTTTAATGGTAAGAAATTCTTTTCAAAGAATGGACTACTCGATTTGTTGCACGAGAACATGAACAGTAAAAGTCTTTACGAGGTTATTCACCTAAAGGGTGAAGATATCGAATTGGCTATGACTCATGGACATCAATATGGTGAGGAATATTATTCTTTCGTCAACGGTCAACATACCACCCAAGGAGGTACGCATCTTGCAGCATTTCGTGAAGCACTTGTAAAAGCTGTTCGCGATTTTTATAAAAAGGATTTCGATATTTCTGATATCAGAACTTCTATAATTGCAGCAATTAGTATCAAGGTACAAGAGCCCGTTTTCGAATCTCAGACAAAAACCAAATTAGGATCGAAAGATATCGGCCCTGATGGTCCATCGGTTCGTAATTTCATAATGGATTTTGTGACATCTAATTTAGATAACTATTTACACAAGAATCCAGAAGTAGCGGATGCTATTTATAGAAAAATTCTAGAATCGGAGAAAGAGCGTAAAGCTATCTCGGGTATCAAGAAGATAGCTAAAGAGCGAGCTAAGAAAGCGAACTTACACAATAAGAAACTTCGCGATTGTCGAGTTCATTTTAATTCGACTCACGAAAATAAATCAGAGACCAGTATTTTTATTACCGAGGGAGATTCAGCAAGTGGATCGATCACAAAGTCACGATCGGTAAATACACAAGCTGTGTTTAGTTTAAAGGGTAAGCCTTTGAATACATATGGTCTCACTAAGAAAATTGTATACGAAAACGAGGAGTTTAATCTTCTGCAAGCTGCCTTGAATATTGAGGATGGTCTTGAAGGTTTACGTTACAACAATGTGATTATCGCTACAGATGCCGATGTCGATGGTATGCATATTCGATTGTTGTTGATTACTTTCTTTCTTCAGTTTTTTCCTGATGTGGTGAGAAGTGGTCATCTGTATATATTACAAACACCTTTGTTCAGAGTTCGTAACAAGAAAACAACAAAATATTGTTACTCTGACGATGAAAAAGAGAGAGCAATGAAACGTTTAGGAGCTAATCCTGAGATTACCCGATTTAAGGGTTTGGGTGAGATCTCTCCTGACGAATTCAAATATTTTATTGGGAAAGATATTCGATTAGATCCTGTATTAATGAAAAAGGAAGAATCTGTTCCAGATATGCTTTCTTATTATATGGGTAAGAATACGCCTGATAGGCAAAAATTTATTATTGATAATTTGCATGTTGAACGTGACGAAATCAACGGATAATACTTGAAATGTAGGATTGTTAATAAATAAGATAATTAAAACAAAATCCTAGTTTTTTAGACTAGCAGAAATAAAACGGAATATCAATGAGTATCGACGAGACTAACGGTTTAGAAACCCCTGAGGAAAGAGACGATCAAAAGGAAGAGCAAGGCTCTGAAGCGTTGCGAAAAGTGACCTATCTGTCGGGGATGTATGAGAATTGGTTTTTAGATTATGCTTCATATGTAATTCTTGAACGTGCGGTTCCTTATGTGAATGATGGCTTAAAGCCGGTGCAGCGTAGGATTCTGCATTCAATGAAAAAACTTGATGA
>TARA_R110001583_G_scaffold109799_2_pt1 | contig 16311 bp, 17 predicted proteins | sample TARA_R110001583 | Tara Oceans TARA_R110001583 (sample SAMEA4398432) | marine metagenome | biome: Polar Biome; feature: [MES] marine water layer (ENVO:01000295) within the mesopelagic zone...; material: water (ENVO:00002006), including particulate matter (ENVO:01000060) such... | reverse complement strand
CCATTGGCAAAAGTTGATGTTGCAGTAAAATCTCCAGGGTTTAAGATGTTAAAATTTAAATTTAAACAACAAAAATTAACCTTAGACTTGGCAAGCCTATCTAGAAAAAGAGAAACCTATTTTATACTTCCAAACGAGCAATTAACAAGTTTAAATAGTCAATTACCTGGTGAAACTGAGTTGCTAAGAATTTTAAAGGATACTATTTTTATTGAAATTGGAAATAATATTTCAAAAAAGGTTCCAATAGTTCCAAAAATTGAAATTCTATTTAAATTAGGTTATAATTTTATTGAAAATTTAAATGTAGTTCCGGATTCTGTAACTATTTCTGGACCAGATAAGTATATTGATTCTATAAAAGAAATTTCAACTACATTATTAAAATTAAGTGATGTTTATGAAACAGTTGATGAAGATTTAAGTTTGGTATTACCAAAAACAATTAAAAATATTAAATTGTCTTTTGATAAGGTTAAAATTAAAGGGGAAGTTGATAAATTTACAGAAGGTAGATTTGTAGTTCCTGTTACTTTTATAAATGAACCTGACAATTTAAAAATAAATTCATTTCCAAAACAAATAGAAGTAACGTATCAAGTGGGCGTTTCAAATTTTAATAAAATAAATGAAAATAGTTTTTTAATTGTTTTTGATTATAATCAGTACCAAAAAGATACTACAACTCAATATTTAACGCCGATTATTAAACAAAAAAGCGAGTTGATTTCTTCTTTAAAAATAAACCCAAGTCGAATAGAATTTTTAATACAAAAATGAGAGTAATTGGACTAACAGGCGGAATTGGAAGTGGCAAATCTACAGTATTAAGTTTTTTTAAGGAACTTGGTGTGGCAACTTATGTAGCAGATGTTGAAGCTAAAAAGTTAATGAATTCTGATCCCGAATTAATTGCTGAAATAAAATTGCTTTTTGGTGAAGATGCTTATACGAACCAAGGATTAAATAGAAATTATATTTCAACAATTGTTTTTAAAAATAAAGAAAAACTGGTTGCTCTAAACGCTCTTGTTCACCCAAAAGTAAAAGAAGATTTTAAAAATTTTCTTAGAAGTACAAAAGCGATTAGTGTAATTTATGAAGCAGCTATTTTATTTGAAAGTGGAAGCAATAAATTATGTGATTATGTTATCACGGTTTTAGCAAATTTTGATGATAAAATAGCACGCATAATAAAAAGAGATGGTGTTTCAAAAGAGCAAATTTTGGAAAGAATGCAGTATCAGATTAGTGATGAAAATAAAATCAGAAAATCAAACTTTGTAATAAATAATGTGAACTTATCAGATACAAAAATACAAGTTAGGACAATTTATAATCTTTTAAATAAATTGACTAAATAATGTTATATTTCTTAATATAGTGTTAAATAATTATATTTATTGTTAACTTTAGTTAAATAAAAATGTAATTGACTATTAAAGTTTAATTTTGAATAATGGGAAAGAGGATTTTTATACTCATAATTATTTTAATGAGTATTGCATTAATTGGTATTATAAGTGTTCAAGTTTTTTGGATTAAAAATACCATTCAAATAACGGAAGAACAATTTACCTCAAATGTTCGATTTGCATTGGCAAAAGTATCGGAAGATATTAAGGAAAATGAGTTTAATGAATTTTATATTGATATAAGTAATCGCTTTAAAGATGAAGGAAATAAGTTAAAATATTCTGATGTTAGGAAGTATATTTATGAAAAAATTGATACCACTAATAATGAACGTTTTACGTATTCACAAAGCATAATTGAAGAAAATTATAAAGTTCCATCAGAGTTTTTTGAAAATGATTCTGTAGATTTTAAGGAAATTTTCAGTAAAGAAGAAATTGTAATTGTTAAAGATCAAACTTTTGATAATCAAGGGAATGAAGTTGATCTGCCAGAAGAAAGGTATGTTAAAATTGGTAGGTTTGAAGGTGCTGAAAAATCACAATTAGAACGTGCATTTGATGTTTCTAGAAGTAAATTACCCGTTCATCAAAGAGTAAGCAATAAGGAGATTACATATAGATTAGATAGAGAATTAAAAAGCAAAGGAATTGATACCGATTTTAAATATGGTATTTATAGTAATGGATTGGCAACTCAAGTAAAGTCGGGTTATTTTAGAAAAGAATCTGGAAAAAGTTATATGGTTCCCATGTTTGCAGATGCTGAAGGAAAAAGTAATTTTCAGCTTTTTGTTACATTTCCAGGAAAGAAAAATTATATATTATCTTCAATTTCTAAAATTTTAATGTTATCAGTATTTTTTATTCTAATTATAATTTTAGCATTTGTAACGGCGTTATATCAATTAATTAGACAAAAACAAATTTCTGAAATTAAAACGGATTTTATAAATAATATGACCCACGAATTTAAAACGCCTATTGCAACTATAAATTTAGCATTGGACGCTATTAAAAATCCAAAAATTATTGGGGATCAAGAAAAAGTATTGAAATACGTTAAAATGATTCGTGATGAAAATAAAAGAATGCACACTCAAGTTGAAAATGTTTTAAGAATTTCTAAATTAGAAAAAAACCAATTAGATGTATCAAAGGAAGCTGTTGATTTACATGATATAATTGAAGAGGCAATAACTCACGTAGAATTATTGGCAAAAGATAAAGGAGGGTATATTAAAATGCATTTAAAAGCTGGGTTTACAGAGGTTTTGGGAAGTGAATTTCATCTAACAAGTATGATAGTTAATATGTTAGATAATGGAATTAAATATTCGGACGATGCTCCTAAAATTGATATTTCTACGGAAAACACAAATAAATATATTATAATTAAAGTTGCAGATCAGGGTATTGGAATGAATAATACCGTTCAAAAGAATGTATTTAAAAAGTTCTATAGAGAAGAAAGAGGAAATATACATAATGTGAAAGGACATGGACTAGGGCTTTCATATGTTAAAAAAATAGTCGAAATTCATCAAGGTGAAATTTATGTTGAAAGTGAAAAAGGAATTGGAAGTACTTTTACCATTAAATTACCACTTATTTAATTTAAAAAGATATGGAAAATAGTAGAATTTTATTAGTAGAAGATGACCCAAATTTTGGTACAGTTTTAAAGGATTACTTATCGTTAAACGATTACAATGTAACACATGCAAAAGATGGGTTAGAAGGTTTAATTATGTTTAAAAATGATGATTTTGACCTTTGTATTTTGGATGTAATGATGCCGAGAAAAGATGGGTTTTCTTTGGCAAAAGATATACGAGCAACCAACTCTGATGTGCCAATTATCTTTTTAACAGCTAAAACAATGAAAGAAGATGTGTTAAAAGGATATCAAGCTGGAGCAGATGATTACTTAAATAAACCATTCGATTCAGAAGTGTTGCTTTACAAAATTAAAGCAGTTTTACAACGTAAAGAATCTGAACAAAGTATTGAAGAAGATACTTTTGAATTTAATATTGGAAAATTTGAGTTTAACTCTAAATTACGCCATTTATCCTATGACGGTGGTGAAATTCAAAAATTGTCACCTAAGGAAAGTAAGCTATTAAAATTATTAACGATTCATAAAAATGATTTAATGCCAAGAGAATTGGCACTTACAAAAATTTGGAGAGATGATAATTATTTTACATCTAGAAGTATGGATGTTTATATTGCAAAGCTTAGAAAATATTTAAAACTAGACGAAAATGTTGAAATTTTAAATATACATGGTGAAGGTTTTAGATTAATTGAAAAATAGAGGCAAAATAAAAACCTGCATTTGCAGGTTTTTTTATTAAATTGTAAATGGCAGAATTTATTAAAATATATGAGGAAAATCCCAATGAACGAGAAATAGATAAAGTTGTTTCTGTTCTAAAAAAAGGAGGATTAATCATTTACCCAACAGATACCGTTTATGGTTTGGGTTGCGATATTACAAATATGAAAGCAATGGAAAAGGTTGCTAAATTAAAAGAGGTAAAATTAGATAAAGCTAATTTTTCTTTTATTTGTTACGATTTAAGCAGTCTTTCAGATTATGTAAAGCAAATTGACACTCGAACTTATAAAATATTAAAGAAATATTTACCTGGACCTTTTACATTTATTTTACCAAGTAATAATAACTTACCTAAAGCTTTTAAAAATAAAAAAACGGTTGGAATTCGAATTCCCGATAATAATATAATTAGAGAATTAGTAAAAAAATTAGGAAATCCAATTGTTTCTACTTCTATTTATGATGAGGATGATTTAATAGAATATACAACAGATCCAGAATTGATTTTTGAAAAATGGGAAAATTTAGTTGATGTAGTTATTGATGGTGGATATGGAGATAATATACCGTCCACTGTAATAGATTTAAGTGAAGGTGAAATTAATATTATGAGAAAAGGAAAAGGAAATACAGACGATTTTTAACTAATTACCAACTTTATTTTAAGGTAATTACTGTTGATTATTAATTGTAAGTTTAATGTCATTCCTTTACAAGTTAACTAATTCGAAGACAGTTTTCATTAAATTTATTAGGAGCTAAAGCGAAGAATTTTACGCACTATATTATATCACGTTATTAGAATCAATTTCACTATATTTTTTCTTTCCTAAAACATAATGTTGCCAAATGATACTTTTAACAGCATAATAAGCTGTTTTTTTTGTTAAAGTTTTTCTCTTTTTAATCATTTTTCCTAGTAGGGAATAAAAACTAAAATGAGCCTTTAAAATTGCAAATGTATGCTTTGGCCGCATTTCAAATAAGAATTTTACACCCGCAACTCCATCTAATACAAGTCTTATAAATAGTATGTTAACTAATTGATTTTTAGGCAAATTTTTAACTAAAGAGAATAAGCTGTTTCTAAAATTTAAAAAGGTTTTTCTCGGACTTTCTTCTTTTAATGTAGCTCCACCAACGTGATAAACTTTAGAATCTCCTATATACTTTATGTTTTTACCTTTATTTTTTACTCTCCAGCATAAATCTATTTCTTCCTGATGCGCAAAATAATCTTCATCAAAACCATTTAGTTCGTGAAAAGTTTTTGAACGAATAAAAAAACAAGCGCCAGAAGCCCAAAAAATGTCTTTTTCATCATTAAACTGTTGGTTGTCTTTTTCTAATTCCGAAAAAATGCGTCCTCTACAATAAGGATAGCCGTATTTATCTATAAACCCACCGGCAGCACCAGCATATTCAAACAGTTCTTTATTTTTATAATCTAAAATTTTTGGTTGAATAACTGCAGTATTTGGTTCCTTTTCAAACGTTTTTAATATTGAATTTAACCAACCTTCAGTAACTTCAATATCTGAATTTACCAAAGCATAAATATCAGTATCAATATGTTTTAATGCATCATTATAACCTTTGGCAAAACCACCATTTTCTTTATTTTGAACAATTCTTATAGAAGGGAAATTTTTTTTGATAAATGAAACAGAATCATCAGTTGATGCATTGTCTGCAACATAAATTTCAACATTGCTTAAATCACTGTATTTTACAATAGATGGAAGAAATTTTTCTAACAACTGTTTTCCATTCCAATTTAATATAACGATAGCTATTTTCACAAGTACAAACTTAATTTAAAAAATGTAGAATCAAATTAATATTATCTTAATTATCTGTATAATTTGGTATGCTTTTCAAAAATATATATTGCTCGTTTTTAGTATCCATTTTACAATAAAAATGATTTAAACCGTTAGTTGCTATCAAGTAATTTGCTTCAAGTTTTAAGTTGTATCGGGCAATTTGGTCAAACGTATCTTGATTTATTTTTATACTTGGTGCTTTGCATTCAACAATAATATTGGGTAAACCTTCTGAAGTGAAAATCAAAATATCAGTTCGTTTGGTGAGTTTGTTAATTGTAAGTTTTTTTTCAACAGCAATTAATGAAATGGGATACTTCTTTTCTTCAATTAAATACCATATAAAATGTTGACGTACCCATTCTTCTGGAGTTAAAACAACATATTTTTTTCTGATGATATCAAAAATAAAATACTTATTTTCACTACTTTTGATTCTGAATTTATATGTAGGTAAATTCAACTGCTGCATACGGCAAAAATGCTAATTTTTTTTTATTAATGAGTGACGTTACCAAAATAGTTTCTGATATTAAAAGTGGAAATATAAAACCTATTTATTTTTTAATGGGTGAAGAGCCGTATTATATTGATAAAATTTCAGAATATATTGAAAACAATATTTTGTCGGAAGAGGAAAAAGGCTTTAATCAAATGGTGTTATATGGTAGAGATGTAACAATAGAAGATATTGTTGATAATGCCAAAAGATTCCCAATGATGGCTGATAGACAGGTTGTTATTATTAAAGAAGCACAAGATTTATCAAGAAATATAGACAAATTGATTTCGTATGTTAAAAATCCTCAACCTTCTACTGTTTTAGTTTTTTGTTATAAATATAAAAAAATTGACAAGCGTAAGGCACTTTATAAAGCAATTCAAAAAGTTGGATTGGTTTATGAAAGTAATAAATTATATGAAAATCAGGTAATTGAATGGATTAGAAGGGTTTTAGCAGGCAAGAGGTATACAATTGATTCTAAATCAACGTTAATGTTGGTTGAGTTTTTGGGAACTGATTTAAGTAAAATTAGTAACGAACTGGATAAGTTAATGGTGGTTTTGCCAGTAGGCTCTCAAATAACTCCAAAAGCTATTGAAGAAAATATTGGTATTAGTAAAGATTATAATAATTTTGAGCTTAGAAAAGCAGTTGGTGAAAAAGACGTACTAAAAGTAAACAGGATTATAAATCATTTTGCACAAAACCAGAAGGCAAACCCAATGGTGATGACAATTTCATTACTTAATAGCTTTTTTACGCAATTACTTATTTTTCATAGCTTAAACGATAAATCTAAAAACAGTATAGCAAAGTCGTTGGGTGTAAATCCATTTTTTGCTTCAGATTATACAACGGCTGGTAAAAATTATCCAATGCGTAAAGTTTCACAAGTTATTGGATTATTGCGTGATGCAGATGTGAAAAGCAAAGGGGTAGGAGCAAATTCCTTGCCTGCTGGAGATATTTTGAAAGAATTAATGTTTAAAATTATACATTAACTCGTTTTGGATTCCTGCAGGTATGACAGTTTTTTGTCATTCTGATTCTAAAGCGAAGAATCTTACGAATTATTATTAGATGCTTCATTACATTCTGCTTTGTCATTCTTGTGAAAGCAAGATTCTATAATTTAAAAATAGGCTACTTATCAAAAACAATCCTATTTTCTCTATTTGCAATTTCCCATGCTGTATAAAAAATTAATTGTGTACGTTTTTTTAATAACTCATAATTAATTTTATCAGGAGTATCGGATGGTCTGTGATAATTGTCATGAGTTCCATTAAAATAAAAGATAATTGGAATGTTATTTTTTGCAAAATTGTAATGATCCGATCTATAATAATAACGGTTTGGATCCATATCATTATTATAAGTATAATCTAAATTTAAGTTTGTAAATTTTGAATTCACATTTTCTGATAAAGTATGTAATTCCGAACTTATTTTGTTAGAACCAATTATATATACATAATCAGGATTGTGTTCATGTGTATCATCAACACGTCCAATCATATCAATATTTAAGTTTGTCACTGTATTAGTAAGTGGGAAAAGAGGAAAATTAACATAAAATTTTGAGCCTAATAATCCATTTTCTTCACCAGTTACATGTAAAAAAAGAATAGAGCGTTTTGGTCCTTTACCATTCTTTGCCGCATTATTAAATGCCTGTGCTATTTCCATAATTGCAACAGTTCCAGAGCCATTATCATCGGCACCATTATAAATTTCACTATCGCTACTTCCAAGGTGATCATAATGTGCTGAAATTACAAGAATCTCTTCAGGTTTTTCTGAACCTGTAATAAATGCCAACACATTTTCAGATGGATTTAAATTTGGTTGTAAATGATCAGTTGTAATTTCTTGAAAATAATCAGTTCCATTAAATGGTGAAGAAATATTTTCTGAAATATAAAAGTTTTTTAAATATTCTGCAGCTTTCTTTTGTCCAGATTCTCCCGTTTCTCTTCCTTCAAATTCATCTGAAGCAATAATATATAAATGTTTTTTTAAATCGGCTGTAGTAATAGTGTTTGCATATATAGTGGCAGTAGCTCCAGTAATTACTGAATCATCTACAATATGATTATTACTAGCGCAACCTAAAATCGCAAAAAAGGAAGCCAAAAGAAGTATTTTATTCATTGTATTATTTTTTAAAAATCTCAATTATATCAAAATAATTAGGAATGGGAAATTGTAAATTGTTTTAACGTTTTGTTAAAATTAATTAGTTTGGACTCAAATAATTGCTCTAATTCGTTTTTTTCTATTAGTTCTTCCGTTTTACCACTTACAAATCGTGATGGAGACATTAACCATAATTCATCTGCAAGTTGCAATGCTAAGTTAGCTTCATGTGTTGAAATAATAATTGTTTTATGAAACTGTGCTGCAAGATTTTTTAACAAAGAAAATGTATTAGCTGTATGATGTAGATCTAAATGAGCTGTAGGCTCATCCAAAACAATTATGGGCGTATTTTGGGCTAATGCTCTGGCTATTAATACTTTTTGTAATTGTCCATCACTTAATTCATAACAATTAGCATTCATTAAATGTTTGGTGTTGGTTTTTTCAAAAGCTAAACTGATTATTTCTAAATCTTCATTGGTTAAATACCCAATCCAATTTGTAAATGGTTGGCGACCTAATGCAACAAGTTCAAAAACGGTTAAACTACTATCGGGTAAACGTTCCGTTAAAACCAAACTTAATGTTTTAGCTAATTCGTTTGTTGTTAAAGTTTCTAATTTTAAATTATTGATAAAAATTTCACCATTTAAAGAAGGTTGAACTTTGGTTAAGGTTCTTAATAATGTTGATTTTCCGATACCATTTTTACCAAGCAAACAAACCAATTTACCTGCTTTTAATTCAATATTTAAATTAGAAGCAACGGTTGTAATTTGTTTTTTTGAACGATACCCAATTGCTAAATTTGAGACCTTAATTATAGTGTTAGAATCCTTAATCATTAATAATAAATTTTCCGTTTTCTTACCAGCAACCAAATAATTATTGGAGCTCCAAACAAGGATGTAATTGCGTTTATTGGTAAGGTATATTCGCTTGTTGGTAATTGAGCAATACTATCACATATTAACATAATAATAGCACCACTTATTGCAACTGCTGGTAATAAAATTCGATGATTTGATGTGTTAAAAAGTAGTTTTGTTAAATGTGGAACCGCTAAACCTATAAATGCAATTGGGCCTGAAAAGGCTGTGATTACTCCAGTTAATAAACTCGTTGCAATCAATACAAAATTGCGGGTGCGTTTTACATTTACACCCATACTTTTAGCATAATTTTCACCTAATAATAAGCTGTTTAAAGGTTTTATGATAAATATAACAAAAGATATTCCAATTAAAAACACAATCAATAAAGCCATAATTTCATTCCAGCTTAAATTACCCAAACTTCCAAAACTCCAAAACATATATTGTTGTAACTGACTTGCGCTACTAAAATACGCTAATATGCTAATAACTGCTGAAGTTAAGCTACCAAACATTAACCCAATTATTAAAATTGACATGGTATTTCTTACTTTTAAAGCTGCGATCATAACAGCTGAAAGTACCAGAAAAGCTCCTAAACTTGCCGCAATTGCCAAGCCAAAATTTGAAAAAGCATAACCAGTAATATTCGCTCCTAAAAACGAAGCTCCTAAAATTAAAATAGCAACACCTAAACTTGCTCCCGAACTTATTCCTAATACAAATGGTCCAGCCAACGGGTTTCTAAATAAAGTTTGCATTAATAAACCACTTATTGAAAGCCCAGAACCAACAATAATAGCCGTAATTGCTTTTGGTAATCTGTAATTTAACACAATAGATTTCCAAGATTCTTTTTCCACTTCGCCGTTAAAAAGGGATGCAATTATTTGTTTTATTGGTATGTAAACAGATCCTAAACTAATATTTACAAACCAAATTAACACCAAAATTAAAAGGAGAATTATAAATGTATTTCTATATGATTTAATTGGATTTATCAAGAATAGGTATTTAAAAAAGTGATTAGTTTATGTATTGCTTTTCCTCTATGGCTGATTTGTCCTTTTTCCTTCATTTTCATTTCGGCAAAGGATTTTTTATACCCATTTGGCATAAATAAGGGGTCATAGCCAAAACCGCTATTGCCTTGTTTTTGCTTTAATATTTTACCTTCGCAAATTCCTTCAAAAATATATTGTTTTCCTTCTAAATTTAAGGCAATTACCGTTCTAAATTTTGCTTTTCTATTGGTGTTTTTTCCAAGTTCTAATAACAATTTATTCATATTTTTATCAGAATTATTTTCTTCACCAGCATAGCGCGCAGAAAAAACTCCAGGTGCATTATTTAGCATTTCAACTTCTAAACCTGTATCATCTGCAAAGCAATTTAATCCAAATTTTTCAGTGATATAATTTGCTTTTAAAATGGCATTTCCATCTAATGTTTCAGCAGTTTCAGGAATGTCATCAAAACAATTAATGTCTTCTAAGCTCACAATTTCAAAATTAGTAAGCATCGCTTGCACTTCCTTTAGTTTATTTTTATTGTTTGTAGCAAAAACGAGTTTTAGTTTATTCATGGTGATAGGGCTCATTTTTTAAAATTGTAAATGCTCTATAAAGTTGTTCCACAACAAATAAACGAATCATTTGATGAGAAAAGGTCATTTTTGATAAGGAAATTTTTCCTTTTGACATTTTATAAACGCCTTCAGAAAAACCATAAGGACCTCCAATTACAAAAACCAATTGCTTAATTCCTGAATTCATTTTTTTTTGAAGGTAATTTGAAAAATCTATAGATCTGTATTCTTTTCCTTTTTCATCAAGTAAAATTAATACATCTGTTGGTACTAGTCTTTTTAAAATTAGCTCGCCTTCTTTTTCTTTTTGCTCTTGTTCACTCAGATTTTTAACCTTCTTTAAATCTGGAATTATATCAATTTCAAAATTAATATAATGCTTTAACCTATTTTGATAAGTTTCAATTAAAGTCTGCAAATTTTTATCATCGGTTTTACCGATTGCCAGTAATTTAATTTTCATGTGTTAAATTTATTTTTTTTATTTGACACATGTTGTTCGCTAATAATAATTTCGTTAGGGAATTAACTTTTTTGCAAGCTCGTTTCATATTGCAAATATAAAAAGAATTAAAGATGAAACTTTTGAAAATAAAAAAGTTATTTTTGTTTGAAAATAAAGCATACAATGATTAGTGAAAAACAATTTGAAAAAGAACTAGAAATTATAATTTCAAATGCAATTAGAGAAGATGTGGGAGATGGTGATCATAGCTCATTAGCCTGTATTCCAGAGGAGGCTATGGGAAAAGCTAAATTATTAGTTAAAGAGGATGGAATTATTGCAGGAGTAGAAATGGCTAAGAAAATTTTTGCTTATGTAGATGCCGATATGGAGGTTGAAACTTTAATAAATGATGGAGAATTAGTTAAATATGGCGATATTGTTTTTTATGTTTCTGGAAAATCGCAGTCAATTTTAAAGGCTGAACGTTTGGTTTTAAATGTAATGCAGCGTATGAGTGCTATTGCAACAAAAACCAATCAATTTGCAAAGTTACTGGATGGAACAGGAACAAAAGTACTGGATACCAGAAAAACAACGCCAGGAATTAGAGCTATTGAAAAATGGGCAGTTGTAATTGGTGGTGGAGAAAACCATCGATTTGCTTTGTATGATATGATAATGTTAAAAGACAATCATATAGATTTTTGTGGAGGAGTTAAAAAAGCAATTTTAAAAACGCAGCACTATTTAAAAGATAATAAGTTAGACTTAAAAATTATTGTTGAAGCCAGAAGTATAAAAGAGATTGAAGAAATTTTAGCAGTTGGTGGAGTTCATCGTATATTAATTGACAATTTTAATTATGACGAAACTAAAAAAGCCGTTAAATTAATTGGCAATCAATGTCAAACTGAATCTTCTGGAGGTATTAATTTAGAAACTGCAAGAAAATATGCTGAGTGTGGTGTAGATTATATTTCATCCGGAGCTTTAACACATTCTGTTTATAATATGGATTTAAGCTTGAAGGCGGTGGAGTGAGAGTTAGAAAGTTGGAAGACCGAAGTATAAAGATTGAATTTTTTTGACGGCTGAGCATCGCTGAAGCGGAAATTGCCAATAGTTGATAAAGTTTAATTTAGAAATAAATTCCCTCCTTGAGGAGGGCATGGAGGTGTTATCTGTAAGTTATGTTGAAGGTTGAAAGTTCCAAAAAGGGAAATATGTTAAAAAAAAGCCTTTTAATAAAATATATGAGAATACCAGAAAAATTGAAAGAATGATGTCGAGTTTAATCAGAAAATTAAAAGAATAATGGATTGTTTTAAGTGATTTATCCATTGCAACTTTAAACATTTTAACTTTTAAAACTTTCAAACTTAATTAGAATAATGACCAAAGAAGTAGAAGATAGCCTTGAAAAAATACCAATTGTAAATTGGCTGATAAAGCTTGGGAAAAAAATTAAAATCCCTGGTCTATTAGGGATGTCACTTTACGATATTATTGAAATGTACATAATAGGAATTGTAAAAGGAGCATTAACTTCAAGGGCTGGAGGAATTTCCTTTAGTTTTTTTATGGCACTATTTCCATTTATTTTATTCATTTTAACATTAATTCCATTTGTTCCTATTGAAGGATTTCAAGAAGATTTTTTAATTATGATTGAACAGTTGTTGCCTCCAAACACAGCTGAAACAGTACATTATGTTATAGAAGATATTGCAAAGACCAAATATAGTGGATTGTTATCTTTTGGTTTTATAGCATCAATTTTTTTAATGACAAATGGGGTAAATGCAATTTTAGGAGGGTTTGAGTATTCTTATCACGTTCTGGAAATGAGGAGCATAATACGTCAATATTTTATTTCAATGGGTATGTCAATATTATTAGCATTAATATTAGTTGTAACAGTTGCAATTACCTTATATTTTGAAATAGGAATAAACGATTTAAAGGCAAAAGGTTGGTTAGAAGACGAAGTGTTTTGGATTAAAAAAGGACAATTTCTATTTTTTGTTTTATTAATATTTGTTTCAGTTTCCTTTTTATATAAATATGGAACTAAAACTGTAAAACATCATTCTTTTTTTACTCCAGGATCAATTTTAACTACAATTTTAACAATTGTAATGTTTAGGCTGTTTTCAATTTATGTTTTAAAATTTGCAACCTATAATGAACTCTATGGAAGTATAGGAACCTTATTAGTATTAATGCTTTTTGTTTGGTTAAATTCAATAATTTTGTTGTTGGGTTTTGAGTTGAATGCAAGTATAAGTAGTTTAAAAAGAATTAGATTAATAGAAAAAGGCATATGAAGGTAGTTGCAATGATTCCGGCAAGATATGAAGCAAGTAGGTTTCCAGGTAAATTAATGAAAGATTTAGCAGGAAAATCGGTTATTTTAAGAACCTATGAAGCTACTAAAAACTCAAATTTATTTGATGAAGTTTATGTAATTACTGATAGTGAGCTTATTTTTAATGAAATTTCTTCAAATGGAGGTAAGGCAATTAAAAGTAAAAAAGAACACGAGTCTGGAAGTGATAGAATTGCTGAGGCTATTGAAAATATGGACGTGGATATTGTTGTAAATGTGCAAGGAGATGAACCATTTACACATACAAAACCATTGAGTAATTTATTGAATGTTTTTAAAAAGGATGTTGATAAACAAGTAGATATTGCTTCATTAAAAATAAAAATGGATGATTTTGAGGAAATAAACAATCCAAATAACGTAAAAGTTGTATGCGATGAACAAAATTTTGCGATGTACTTTTCTCGTTCACCAATTCCGTTTGCAAGAGATGCTTCAAAAGCAAATTATTTTAAACATATTGGAATTTATGCTTTTAGAAAAGAAGCCCTGTTAAAATTTACCAAATTGCCAATCAATAATTTAGAAGCTGCAGAAAAATTAGAAAACCTTCGTTTTTTGGCAAACGGTTTAAAAGTTAAAATGGTAGAAACCAATCAAATTGCTATTGGAATAGATACTCCAGAAGATTTAGAAAAAGCTAGAGAAATATTTAAAAATAGAATATAGATGAATCTAACACCCGAAATAATTTTTAGTATTTTAATAGGAATTGGGTTGGCAGCATCTGTTGGTTTTAGAATTTTTGTGCCGTTATTTTCATTAAGTTTAGCAGCGCATTTTAATATTATTCCATTGAATGAAAGTTGGCAATGGGTTGGAAGTTCTGTTGCGATAATAACTTTAGGCGTTGCAACAATTGTGGAGATTTTAGCTTATTTTATTCCGTTTTTAGATAATTTATTAGATACAATAGCCGTTCCTTTGGCTGCAATTGCAGGTACAGTAGTTATGATTGCAACAGTAAGTGATTTGGACCCGGCAATTACCTGGGCCTTAGCTATTATTGCTGGAGGTGGAACAGCAGCAGCAATAAAAGGCTCCACAAGTACTACTCGGTTGGCATCATCAGCAACAACTGCTGGAATAGCAAACCCTGTAATTTCAACCGTTGAAACTGGAATAGCATTTATAATGGCTGTTTTATCAATATTTATTCCAATTTTGGCAATAATACTGGTTGCTTTTATATTTTGGATATTATTCAAAGTTTTTAAACTATTTAAACCTTCAAAATAAATAATAATGAGTTTAATAAATCAACAACCAAAAGGTTTTATGAAATCACTTCAAATAATACATATTGCTTTAATAGCAGGTGTTGTGTTATTTGGTTTATATGTGGCAAACAATGCAAAAGATGTGTTATTTTTTTCTTCGGAAGATGATAAAACGTTTCTTTTTTTAGCAATAATTATCTCTTTTGCAGGTAATTTAGGGAGTAAGTTTTTATATAAAAAAATGATTAAGCAAATACCTGATAAAGCGGATTTAAACGAAAAAGTTGTAAAATTTAGCTCAGCCCATATTCTTAGATTGGCAATGTTAGAGTTTCCAGCTTTTATGTGTGTATTTTTTGCAATGCAAACTAACAATAGTTTTTATTTTGCTTTAGTTGGAATATTAGTTTTTATGATGATTGCAATATTTCCAACAAAAAGTAAGTTTCAAAATGATGTAATACTTACTTCAAAAGAAAAATCAATGTTAGAAAAGCTTTAATTAGTTTTATAATTTATAGATATTTGCAAACTAATTTTTAAGAATGGCACAAAAACCAAGTATACCTAAAGGAACTCGTGATTTTTCACCTACTGAAGTAGCTAAAAGAAACTATATTTTTTCAATAATTAAAGATGTTTTTGAAGTATATGGATTTCAACCTATTGAAACACCTTCGTTTGAAAATTCTGAAACTTTAATGGGAAAATATGGTGATGAAGGAGATCGCTTGATTTTTAAAATATTGAATTCGGGTGATTATTTTAAAGATATTCGTAAAAGAGTATTGGATAACTTAGATTTTGCGAATATTTTTTATCAGATTTTTGATTCAATTCAAAATATAGAGGAAAGAAATTCTGATTTTAATTATGAAGAATATATTAATGATATTATTGATACGTACGAAGATATAGATGCTTTAGATAAAAAAATACTCCGCGATTATTTTATAATTAATAAGATAGCATTTATTGATTTTTATGATACTTTAGAAGTGTTAGATAATGAAGAGGAACTTGAAGATAAATTCTATTTTAAAGAAAAATTTATTGAAGATTTGGTAAAACCAACCATCGATAAATTATTGAATGCTACTAAATCAACTTCATTAATATCCGAAAAAGCCTTACGTTACGACTTAACAGTACCATTTGCACGTTATGTTGTGCAACACCAAAATGAAATTGAATTTCCGTTTAAACGTTACCAAATGCAACCTGTTTGGCGTGCGGATAGACCACAAAAAGGCCGTTTTAGAGAGTTTTACCAATGCGATGCAGATGTAGTTGGGAGCAAAGGTTTATGGCAAGAAGTGGAATTTGTTCAATTATACGATGCAGTTTTTAGTAAGTTAAAATTAGTTGGAACGACTATTAAACTTAATAATAGAAAAATTTTGGCTGGAATAGCTGAAATTATTGGTGCAAAAGATAAATTAATTGATTTTACAGTTGCATTAGACAAATTAGATAAAATAGGAGCAGAGGGAGTTACAAAAGAAATGTTGGAAAAAGGTATTTCTGTTGAAGCAATTGAAAAAGTGCAGCCACTA
>TARA_R110001583_G_scaffold52393_8_pt1 | contig 16345 bp, 16 predicted proteins | sample TARA_R110001583 | Tara Oceans TARA_R110001583 (sample SAMEA4398432) | marine metagenome | biome: Polar Biome; feature: [MES] marine water layer (ENVO:01000295) within the mesopelagic zone...; material: water (ENVO:00002006), including particulate matter (ENVO:01000060) such as...... | reverse complement strand
CCAGGCGGTCAGGGGTTCGAATCCCTTCACCCGCACCATTCTTTTTAAAGCTTACTTCAGGTAAGTTTTTTTGTTTTTAGGGCTTTAAATATTGTTTCTCAATATTTACATCTAAGCGGGTGTAGCTCAGCTGGATAGAGTACCTGGCTACGAACCAGGCGGTCAGGGGTTCGAATCCCTTCACCCGCACCATCTTTTTTATCCCTTATAAAAAACATCCCTAGTAATATTCTTTAGTAATAACCTTTTCTACATCTTAATTTTATTGTGAATAAATATTTAATTAATGTGAATAAAATATCGCTTATGATTTGATGTTTTTGAGAGTTTGATCGATTAAATAATTATTCATTTATTTCGTTATTGGCGGCACACTATATTTACTTCGTTTGTTATTGCGATGATATTCTTAGCATTTGCTAAGAAAACGATGAATATGGAATGAAAGGCCTGTTACTTCCAATTTTCTAGTAAAACTATTATAATGCGGTGTTTTTCAAAATGTTGTTTGATGGTATTACTTGTTTTATAAAAGTAAGTAATAGAGTCTGACGCATAAATTTTGTTTTACCATTGCTTCTTTTAGTGACTTATTGATCATTTAAAAGATGTTAAATGCTGTTTTAGGGTGAATATTTATTCACTTATTTGAGTTGTTTATATTTAAAGAACTACTTATCAAGTGCAAAAAAGGATAACAAGTATGGATATCACAGAAGCGTTATTTCAAGCAACATCACTATTTGGGATAGGGATGACTTTTGTTTTTTCATTCTTAGGGTTATTAATGATTGCCGTTAAATTAATGGCAAAGTATATTCCTGCAGATGAACCTATGGTTAAAAAACGAACCCCTCAGAAAAAAGTCGCTACCACTTCAAATTCTGAAATAAATCCACAAATAATCGCTGCCATAACTTGTGCTGTGCAACAATATCACAAAGCTGAATCAGTATAATGATAACGGGAATGAACCAATGAAGGAGCAAGTTAATATGTCTAAGCCATTAGCAATCACGGAAGTTGTACTACGTGATGCACATCAGTCATTATTTGCAACACGTATGCGTATCGACGATATGTTACCAATTGCTGAAAAACTAGATAAAATCGGTTATTGGTCTTTAGAAACTTGGGGGGGCGCAACATTCGATTCATGTATTCGCTATTTAGGCGAAGATCCATGGGATCGTATTCGAGCTTTAAAAGCTGCAATGCCTAATACACCACAGCAAATGTTATTACGTGGACAAAATTTACTTGGTTACCGCCATTATGCTGATGATGTGGTAGAAAAGTTTATTGAACGTGCACATACTAATGGTGTTGATGTATTCCGTATTTTTGATGCGATGAATGATGTGCGTAATTTTGAAACTGCTATTAAATCAGCTGTAAAAATTGGCGCGCATGCACAGGGAACAATTTCTTACACCACAAGTGCAGTACATACCATTGATGGTTGGGTTGATATGGCGAAGCGCCTAGAAGATATGGGCTCTCATTCAATCTGTATTAAAGACATGGCTGGTTTGTTAAAACCTTATGTTGCCGAAGAGCTAGTGACTAAAATTAAAGCCGCTACGAATATTCCGCTTGCTTTACACTGCCATGCAACGACGGGCTTAAGTCTAGCAACACAGCAAAAAGCGATTGATGCTGGCGTTGATATTATAGATTCTGCTATCTCTTCAATGAGTATGACCTATGGCCATTCACCAACGGAAACACTCGTATCGATTGTTGAAGGCACGGCACGTGATACAGGATTAGATTTACCGCAATTAGCCGATATCTCAGCTTATTTCCGTGAAGTACGTAAAAAATACGTAAAATTCGAAGGTGAGTTAAAAGGTGTTGATCCTCGCATACTTATCGCACAAGTCCCCGGTGGTATGTTGACCAATATGGAGAGTCAGCTTAAGCAACAAGGCGCCGCTGACAAAATGGATGAAGTATTAAAAGAGATCACTCGTGTTCGTGAAGATCTTGGTTTCATTCCATTAGTAACACCAACTTCTCAAATTGTTGGTACACAAGCAGTTATTAATGTATTGATGGGAGAGCGTTATAAAACCATCACTAAAGAGACCGCTGGTGTTTTAAAAGGTGAGTATGGTGCGACACCTGCGCCCGTTAATGCTGAACTACAAACGCAAGTTTTAGACGGTGGCGAAGCAATAACCTGTCGCCCAGCTGATAATATTCCTGCTGAAATGCAAGCGATTCAAGCTGACTTTAAAAAATTAGCGACAGAAAAAGGTATTAAAGTTGCAGAACAAGAAATTGATGATGCACTTATCTATGCTTTATTCCCTGAAATTGGTTTGAAATTCTTAGAGAACCGTAATAATCCAGATGCATTTGAACCTGTGCCAAGTGCTGATGATTTAGTAGTGGCAAGTGGCGCTGATAAATCTGCGCCTAAAACCTATTCTGTCGCTGTTGATGGGCAACTTTATAATGTTCAAGTTGGTCCTGAAGGAAGTATTGATGGTATTACCGCTAGCGCTGGTAGCACCACCTCTTTGACTGCGGGTACAACCAATACGGCTGTTACTTCTGCTGGAGAAGGCGAAGAAGTACCTGCACCATTGGCTGGTAATATTTTCAAAGTATTAGTTTCTGAAGGCGATCAAGTAAGCGAAGGTGACGTATTATTAGTCATGGAAGCAATGAAAATGGAAACAGAAATCCGCGCACCTAAAGCAGGTGTTGTTCAATCTGTTTTAGTAAGAGAAGGTGACGCTGTCGCTGTTGGCGAAGACCTATTTACTATCGGTTAAGGAATATATAAAAGTGGATGGATTAATTAAACTATGGAGCGATACAGGTATTGCTCACTTTGAGTTTCCTAATCTTGTGATGATTGCGGTAGGGTGTTTATTATTATTCCTTGCGATCTCTAAGAAATTTGAACCTTTATTATTATTACCAATTGGTTTTGGTGCTATTTTAGCCAATATTCCAAACGCTGGTTTTATTGATGAAGGCGGAATACTCTATTATATCTACCATATTGGTATTGAAACGGGTGTTTTCCCGTTGATTATCTTTATGGGAGTGGGCGCATTAACTGATTTTGGTGCTTTGATTGCCAATCCTAAAACATTGTTTTTAGGTGCAGCCGCACAGTTTGGTATTTTTGCTACTTTGTTTGGCGCAATTTTACTTAACTATGTGCCGGGTATGGAATTTAGCATGGCAGATGCTGCTGCGATTGCAATTATCGGAGGAGCAGATGGCCCAACGGCGATTTTCTTAGCCTCAAAACTGGCTCCTCAGTTATTAGGCGCGATTGCGGTTGCTGCATATTCATATATGGCATTAGTACCTTTGATTCAGCCACCGATTATGCGTGCGTTAACCACGCAAGCTGAACGTGAAATCAAAATGAAACAATTACGTCCTGTCAGTAAGAAAGAAAAAATTATCTTTCCGCTTGCAGTGTTAATGATGACAATTTTGTTTTTACCCGCAGCGACGCCATTAGTGGGCATGTTTTGTTTAGGTAACTTAATGCGTGAGTCTGGTGTTGTAGACCGTTTAAGTTCAACCGCTCAAAATGAACTCATTAATATTGTCACTATCTTCTTAGGTTTAGGGGTTGGTTCTAAATTGTCTGCTGAGTCATTTTTGAATATAGAAACCTTAGGTATTTTAGCATTGGGTGCGATTGCTTTCTCAATTGGTACTGCCTCTGGTGTTATTATGGCGAAGTTGATGAATAAGTTTTCAAAAGACCCTATTAATCCTCTTATTGGGGCCGCGGGAGTATCAGCTGTTCCAATGGCGGCTCGTGTCGCTAATAAAGTCGGTTTAGAAGCTAACCCTCATAATTTCCTACTTATGCATGCAATGGGACCAAATGTTGCGGGTGTATTAGGTAGTGCTGTTGCTGCAGGTGTATTACTAGCTCTTGTTGGTTAATCACTAGTTAAGCTATTGTTATCTAAAAATGTTGTTATCTAAACTTTCAAAGGCCACTATTTTAGTGGCCTTTTTTCATGGAGCTACTTTTGCCCACTGATAATCTACTTTCTGAGCTCGTGGCGTTATTTATCAGTGCCTTTGTCTCATCGACTCTTTTTCCTGGTGGCTCTGAATTATTGCTTATCTACTATGTGAAAAATAATGCTCAACATTGGCTGTTTTATTTTTTAGTGGTGACTGCTGGCAATAGTGCAGGCGCAATATTTACCTATTTTATGGGCTATTATTTTAATTGGGGCCGAGAGAAAGCGAAACATAAAAAGGCTTATCATTTTTTTCAAAAATATGGCGTTTATACTCTGTTATTTAGTTGGTTACCTCTCATTGGTGACTTATTACCCTTAGTGGCAGGATGGATGAAATTACCTATTTTGAAATCGTTATTATTTATTGTCACAGGTAAAGCATTACGGTACGCATTAATCATTACCCCACTTCTCTATTTTATAAAGTAACTTGTAAAGAAAGCCTTTTTTAAGGTATTCTGCTCCTCTTTTATCACTTTTAAGGGGTTGCTCTTGACTCTCAATTTTCAGCAGCGTTTAGATATCATTTCTAACAAATCAGATTCTTTAGTTGGTTTTGGCCGAGGTATAGAACGTGAAGCTTTGCGCATTCAGCCCAATGGTAAGTTATCTGAAATGCCACATCCTTATGCTTTTGGAAGTGCGCTTTGCCATGATTCAATTACCACTGATTTTGCAGAAAGTTTACTTGAGTTTATTACCCCGGTTGCAAAAGATGTTCATCAACTTTTTGATTACCTCAACGATATTCACCATTATGCGGCACAACACCTCGAAAATGATGAAGCATTATGGCCAATCAGTATGCCTTGTTATGTGCAAAGTGAAGAAAAAGTGGAGCTTGCACAATTTGGAAATTCTAATATTGGTAAAATGAAAACAACTTACCGAGAAGGATTAAAAAATCGCTATGGCAGTATGATGCAGATAATTTCTGGTGTGCATTATAATTTCTCATTGCCGACATCTTTTTGGCCAACCTGGCGTGAAATGCATCAATCAGAATTAACCGAAAGTGATGCACAATCGGCTGGTTATTTAGGTTTGATACGTAATTATTTTCGTTATGGTTGGGTGATCCCTTACTTATTTGGCGCATCGCCTGCATTATGTAAATCTTTTTTGCAGGGTAAAAAGTCTGATTATAATTTTAAAGAAATTGGTAAAGGTAGCATTTATTTGCCTTATGCGACTTCGTTACGATTAAGCGATTTAGGTTATACCAACAGCTCTCAGTCATCACTTAATATCTGTTATAACAGTGTTGATAATTATATTGATTCTGTACGCAAAGCATTACATAAAAAAGCCCCAGAGTTTAAAGATTTGGGCATAAAGCTCGATGACAAATATATTCAGCTTAATGACAATGTTTTACAAATTGAAAATGAGCTGTATGCTTCTATTCGACCTAAACGTGTCACACAAGGTAAAGAAACGCCTTCACAAGCTTTGAATGCGAGGGGAATAGAGTATGTTGAAATTCGGTCTTTAGATGTTAATCCCTTTTCTAAGGTTGGTATTACCGAAGAACAAGTAAACTTTTTAGATCTCTTTTTAACTTGGTGCGCCATTAAGCCTTCCGAAGATATCACTGCAGCAGAATCTCAGCATTTGGCTAAAAACTTTAGTCGTATTGTCACTGATGGAAGAAACCCTGAAGTAACATTAGAAATAGATGGCAAAACAAATTCTGTGGCTGCTTGGGGGGAATGGATCACTAGCGAACTTAAAGCGCTTGCCATTGTTTTGGACGATAGTGGTAAAGAGGAACGTTATAAAGAGGCGATTGCGCATATTGCACCGCGTTTTAACGCACCGGAATTAACCAGCTCTGCACGTGTGCTTGAGCATCTTATTACACAAAATATGGATAATGGTCCTTTAGCATTAAGTCTTGCTCAGCAATATAAAAAAGAGCTTATCGAGCAACCTTATCAAATTTGGTCAGATCAGTACTTTGAATCACAAAAAAGTGAGTCACTCATAAAACAAAAAGAAATTGAGCAGTCTGACGATGTTGATTTTGATACATTCCTTAAAAATTATTATATTCATGCAGAAAAATATTAAGTGCTCTTTTTGCTAAAAATCGGGCATTTACATTAAGGTTATCCAAGGTGTAATCTCTTTAGAATTAGTCAATTACTTTTAGGAAGTCGTCAAATGAAACTAAAAATACTAATGATTACTTCTGGATTAATAATATTATCAGGCTGTGCGACATCGCCACCCAAAAATCCGGATAATATTTGTGATATATTTTTAGAACATCGTGATTGGTATGCTGCATCAAAAGAAATGAATGAAAACTGGGGGACGCCGATCCATGTTCCTTTAGCAATGATGTACCAAGAAAGCAGTTTTAAGCATAATGCGGCGCCTGCAATGGAATATTTTTGGTTTATCCCTATTGGCCGTGCAAGTGATGCTTACGGATACGCACAGGCCAAAACAATGACATGGAAGGATTATCAACGAGAAACTGGCAATAGTTGGGCTGATCGTGATGACTTTTATGATGCCGTAGACTTTATGGGATGGTTTACTAATAAAACCCATAAAATTAATAATATCTCTAAATGGGATGCCTACCACCAATACCTCAATTACCATGAAGGGTGGGGGGGCTATAAAAAGAAAAGTTATAATAAAAAACCTTGGTTATTAAATATTGCACGTAAAGTCGATACACGTTCGAAGCAATATGCAACACAGTTACGTGGTTGCCAAGAAAATTTAGAATCAGGTTGGTTGTGGAGATTGTTCTTCACTTAACGATTAAAAAAAGAGAGAGAGAAAGATGCCATTATTAGATAGTTTTACAGTTGATCATACCATTATGAATGCGCCTGCTGTCCGTATTGCTAAAAAAATGCAAACACCAGGAAAAGACACTATTACTGTTTTTGACTTACGTTTTACAGCACCAAATAAAGATATTCTTTCAGAAAAGGGAATTCATACTTTAGAACATTTATATGCTGGTTTTATGCGTGACCATTTAAATTCTGAAAATGTTGAAATTATCGATATCTCACCAATGGGGTGTCGTACTGGCTTTTACATGAGTTTGATTGGTTCGCCAACAGAAGCACAGGTTGGTGATGCTTGGCTTGCATCTATGCAAGATGTTTTAGATGTAAAAGCACAAAATGAAATTCCAGAATTAAATGAATTTCAATGTGGTACTTATTTAATGCATTCTTTAGATGAAGCAAAAGCGATTGCTCAAGCGATTATTAATGCAGGAATTGGTATCAATAAAAATGATGATATTGCGTTAAGTGCAGAGCAATTGAAGCAATTATAATATTGCGACCGAGTTACTCGCTTGGTACATATGAGTATCAAGCGAGTAACTCAAGTTAATAACTATTCCTCATGCTTATCGTCATATAAGTGTGGCATCACTTTCACCAGTTTCACCATGTTGTTTTCTACTTCTAATATCTCCATTGGATAACCACTAATACGAGAGCTAATTTGCCCTGTAGGGATCTCTTCTAAATGTTCTAAAATCAGTCCATTTAAAGTACGAGGCCCATCGGTAGGAAGTGTCCAACCCATTTCTTTATTGATATCTCGAATACCTAAACTACCTTCAATAATGTATGAGTTATCAACTTGCTTAAAGATTTCTTGAGAGCTAGCGGGTTCATGAGTCGTGGTAAAGTCACCAACAATTTCTTCCAAAATATCAGCCAATGTTACTAAGCCCTGGATATCACCATATTCATCTACCACTAAACCAATACGCTCCTTATTATGCTGAAATTTAATAAGTTGTGTATTCAGTGGTGTACCTTCAGGAATAAAGTACAGCTCACGAACGCTACGTAATAAGGTCGTTTTGGTAAAATCTTCTTTTAATAAAATAAGTAATGAGTCTCGTGCATGTACAAAGCCAATCGCATCATCAATAGTATCACGATATAACAGGGTCATGGTATGCGTTCGATGTTGTAGTTGCTTTAATATGGTTTCCCAGTCCTGATTGATATCAATGGCCGCAATTTCATTTCGGGGCGTCATGATTTCATCGACGGTGACTTTTTCAAGTTCTAAAATGCTTAATAGCATCTGTTGGTGATGTGCAGGAATCATTGAACCTGCTTCATGCACTACTGAGCGCAATTCATCGCTCGACAAAGCGTTATCACTTTGATGATTCACATTGATGCCAAAGATTCTTAATAAGCCATTAGAGAAGCCATTAATGAGCCAAACTAATGGGCTAAGTAATTTTTGTAGTGGCTGTAAAATATATGAGCTGGGAAATGCAATTTTTTCTGGGTAAAGCACCGCTAAAGTTTTGGGGGTGACTTCTGCAAAAATAAGGATGACCAGTGTTAAAACGCCTGTGGCAATGGCAATACCTGCATCACCAAATAGTCGTTGACCTAATATGGTAGCTAATGCAGAAGCTAAAATATTAACCAGATTGTTACCAATAAGAATAAGTCCAATTAATTTATCTGGTTTACTTAATAAAGCTTCAACACGAATTGCATTTTTGTTTTTGTCTTTTGCCAAGTGCCGAAGTCGATAACGGTTTAATGACATCATACTTGTTTCTGAGCTAGAGAAATAAGCTGAAATGATGATCAATATAACAAGTGATATCAACAAGGCACTGGTGGGTATGTCGTTCAAAGTCGTCTCTTTTATTAGCAAATATTAGTAATACGATATTAGCTAAGATAAATGGATAAAACAAAATTGATTGTATCCAATTCTGCAAAGTTTGAGGAAAACACAATAATATTATTTTTTTTAAAGAAATATCGTGTGTTTTTAGTACATAGGATGAAAATTATACACCTATAGTTTGATAAATATTCATTTTATTTTTGTTGTAATAATCTAGCTTATTTATAAGGGCTTTTATAATTTATTTTAAACAATAAAAAGCCCTAACAATTGACTAATTAGGGCTTTCAAATCTACTTGCTGTGATGCGATTAAAAGTGTGCTTCAACGCCTGCAAATAAACCTTTGTTTTCTTGTGTTAAGTCGTTAATAACCATTTCTTGTAAACGGTAACCAGCACGAACAGAAAAGTTTATTAATAATGAATCTGGGTTAAAAGTGTAAGCTAGGCCTAATTCTGTATCTGTTGCTTTATCATCGCTAATACTACCACCGGTGCCTTCAGCAAAAACATGCATACCTGTTCCTGGAAGGTGCACTTTAGCTGCGCCATAAACTTGCCCGATACTGCTTGTTTGAGCCGAAATATCTTCAAGGCTGGTGTAAGCTAAACCAAAGTCAAATTCAAAAAGACCATTATCAAATAGTTCGTAATAAAGAATACCACTTAGAGCAGAACTTTCTGGCTCTGTCTTGATACCACCAATTGCATTGTATTCAGCACTCAGGTCAGAATATTTTAGCTTGGCATTTGGAATCAAGGGAATAAAGTGTTCAAGTGCAATATATCCCGATAAATTATTTGTATCTTCAAAATCACCGTTGCTATTACTGAAAGTGGTTGCTGTTGTACGGTAATCAATACCAGCATAAACGCCTAAGAAGTCAGCCATTGTGGGCATACTGATTGCTGTCGCAATAACAGCTGCAAAAATTTGTTTTTTCATCATAAGTTCCAAGTATTAGTGAGTATGCTTCATTTTCTTTTGCATAGTAATTTTTTTGATAGGGACGTCAATCACTATTTCATCACCATTATTAAAATAAAGCTTTAAGTTTATTGCTTCGCCTTCAGTCAAAGGAGATTTTAGGCCTAAAAACATCACATGGAAGCTACCAGGGCGTAATTCTGCACTGGCATTCGCATTAATCGTGATTGATTTTACTTGACGCATTTGCATCATGCCATCGTTCATTGTGTGACTGTGTAATTCAACACGATCAGCAATGTCGCTACTCGCTGACACGAGCTCTACAGTTGTATCGCTACTATTATAGATTTGCATAAAGGCTGCGCTGTTTACCGTATGTGGAGGCGTTGCTCGTACATAGGCATCTTCGATAGTTAATGTTGCAGCCTGGGTGAGTGTGCTTAATAGTAATGCGCTGGTTAATGTTAAAAATTTAAATAATTTCATAAGTGCTTATCATCTTTTTTGAAAAAGTAATAATAAATGACAAAGGCGAGTAATATCCATATGCCAAATTTAAAAATAAATGAAATAGTGCTCAATAAAATGAAGCTTAATATTAATATAAGAGCGATCACGCTTAAACTAATTACTGACACACCAAACATAAACAGTACAAATGCTGATAGTAAAAGCGCTGCTAATTCAAACATAACTTTTCCTTAAAAGTAAAAAATGCAAAGCCATAACTGCACTTTGCATTTTTATTATATGATAAACATTACAATTTGGCTTTAACCACGTAATGCTTTTTCTCCACGAGCAATCCCACATACACCAGATCGCACCACTTCAACGATTTCACTACTTTCTGCTATGGTCGCCATGAAAGCATCCAATTTAGAGCAAGCACCAGTAAGTTGGACTGTATATAGATTCGGTGTGATATCGACTATCTGACCACGGTAGATATCAGTACTGCGTTTGATTTCTTCACGGACTTCGTTATTCGGAGTACGTACCTTAATCAACATCAATTCGCGTTCAACATGTGAGCCTTCAGTTAATTCAGAAACACGTAATACATCAACTAGTTTATGTAATTGTTTCATCATCTGCTCAAGCGTTGCTTGGCAATCGACTTCAGTGGTCACCGTCATACGAGATAATGTTAAATCATTGGTCGGAGAAACCGTTAATGATTCAATGTTGTAACTACGTTGTGCAAATAAGCCAACAACACGAGCAAGTGCACCGGGTTCATTTTCTAATAATACTGAAATAATACTACGCATCGGTTCTCTCCGTCGGGCTTAAAAACATATCTTGCATGCTACCGAATTTAACTTGCATTGGAAAAACTTGTTCCTCAGGGTCAATCGCTACATCAATAAAGACCACGCGGTCCTTAAGTTCAAAAGCCCTTTCTAGTGCTGGCTCAAGTTCATCAATGGTATCTACCTTAATGCCAATGTGGTTATAAGCTTCTGATAACTTAACAAAGTCAGGCACACTATCCATATAAGAATGAGACTGACGACCACCGTAGAACATTTTTTGCCATTGTTTTACCATGCCCAGTGAACGGTTATTCAAGAGTACGATAACAACGGGAATATTGTATTGCATACAAGTAGATAGCTCTTGAATATTCATCTGAATCGAGCCATCGCCGGTCACACATACAACAGGACGGTCTGGAAAGGCTATTTTACAGCCCATTGCCGCAGGTAAACCAAAGCCCATCGTGCCTGCGCCACCTGAGTTAATCCATTGGCGAGGTTCTTTAAATGGGTAATAATTAGCAGCAAACATCTGATGCTGACCAACATCTGAAGTGACGATAGCATCACCTTTAGTCACTTTGTAAAGGCTCTCAATCACTTGTTGTGGTTTGATATGCTTATCTGACTTCTTGTAAGCAAGGCATTTTTTAGCTCGCCATTCATTAATTTGATCCCACCAAGCGTTAATACTTTCAGCATCATTACTTTCTTGAGTCTCATCAAGTAAGTCGAGCATTTGTTGTAGAACAACTTCAATTGAACCTACAATCGGTAAATCAGCATGAATATTTTTAGAGATCGACGTTGGGTCGATATCTATCTGCATGATTTTTGCGTTAGGGCAGAATTTATCAACGTTATTAGTTACGCGGTCATCAAATCGTGCACCGGCAGAAAAAATAAGATCGGCATTATGCATTGATAAATTGGCTTCATAAGTACCGTGCATGCCTAACATTCCAATATTTTGTTTATGCGTTCCGGGGAATGCACCAAGGCCCATCAAAGTATTGGTTACTGGAAGGTTTAATTTTTCAGCGAGTTCGATGATTTGCTTTGAAGCGTTCGAGATGATTGAGCCACCACCCACATATAAAACCGGTTTTTTCGCTGCTAATAACGCTGATAATGCACGCTTTATTTGCCCTTTATGACCGCTTAATGTTGGATTATATGAACGCAAACTCACACTTTTAGGGTATTCATAAGGGAATTTGTTGAGTGGGTTCTGTACATCTTTTGGAAGATCAATGACCACTGGGCCTGGTCGGCCAGTAGATGCAATATAAAATGCTTTTTTAATGGCTAAAGGAATTTCTTCAGCAGTGCGACATAAAAAGCTATGTTTTACAACAGGACGTGATACACCGATCATATCCGTTTCTTGGAATGCGTCGTCTCCAATCCAGTTTGTTGGTACTTGGCCAGACAAAACAACCAGCGGGATAGAATCCATATAAGCAGTTGCAATACCGGTTATACAGTTAGTTGCGCCAGGACCTGCGGTAACTAATACCACGCCGACTTTACCTGTAGAGCGAGAATATGCGTCTGCCATATGTACAGCTGCTTGCTCATGACGTACTAAATAGTGTTCGATATCATCGGATTGAAAAATCGCATCGTAAATATCTAAAACAGAGCCACCGGGGTAACCGAAAATATGCTTAATACCTTCGTCTTGCAGAGAGCGCACAACCATTTCTGCGCCAGATAACATTTCCATAATTTTTCCTTTTTTATACAATTGGTAAATTGCGTCGCTTTCTACCTGTATCGGGTAGAAGCAAACCTTGTTTATTGTGCAAAACTATGAGTAGCATCTGAACAATAAGTGGACGTTAACTTTACTGTATTAAAAAATAATTGCACCCTTAAAGTGATAAAAAAAGTGGCTTTTATTACCTTATATTCAATTATGATCAATTTTTTGTGATAACTCGCTAAACAATGCCTGTTGAGATATTGATGATATAAAATAATGACTTATTTTTGGGCATTTTTTATTATTAAAAAAATGTTAGAAAATGAGTGACTTTTTTTGTTTATTTTATGCTTTATAGGACTTTCGTAGGTTTAATATTGTCTTCTTTAGCGATATAACAAATAACACTTCTCTTAGTATTCTATGAATTACCCAAAGAAAAAATACCAGCCACTTCCATTAATCATTTCATTCGTTTGGTATAAGAGATAGCATCGATGCATTCAATCACAATAGCTAGCTATGACTCAATCATGCGCCTTGCTCTCCATCATTTTTCCTTCACAAGCCCTGACCATAATATTATGCGGATTGGTATAAGATTTTTATTTTTAATCGGTACTATATCTTTCAGGTTAGATTGGTTAAAATTCGGCTCCTTTTATATGTATACTCAACACCTGATGTGAGTAGAAAACTAGAGATAATTGATGTTTGAAATCAATCCCATTTTAAATAAAATAAAAGACCTTGCTGAGCGCGCTGAGTTGCTTAGGGGGTATCTTTGACTACGATACTAAATCTGAACGTTTAGAGGAAGTTAGCCGAGAGCTTGAGTCTTCGGAAGTTTGGAATGATCCTGAGCGTGCGCAGTCACTTGGTAAAGAGCGCAGTGCCCTAGAATTAGTGGTAGAAACCATTGATGCATTAGATGCTGGCTGTGAAGAAATTCAGATGCTAGTAGATATGGCTGTGGAAGAAAGCGATCAAGATAGTTTTGATGAAGCGATTTCCGAAGCGGATGAATTAGAAAAGAAGCTAGAAATTCTCGAATTTCGTCGCATGTTTTCTGGTCAAAATGATATTTGTTCCTGTTATTTGGATATTCAGTCTGGCAGTGGTGGTACCGAGGCTCAAGATTGGGCCAATATGTTATTGCGCATGTATTTACGCTGGGGCGAAGCTAATGGCTATAAAACCGAGTTAATGGAAGTCTCTGCAGGGGATGTTGCGGGTATTAAAGGTGCAACAATCCGTTTTAGTGGGGAGTACGCATTTGGCTGGTTACGCACAGAAACAGGTGTGCATCGTTTAGTACGTAAATCTCCATTTGATTCATCAGGTAAGCGTCATACCTCTTTTGCTTCTGCATTTATCTACCCTGAAATTGAAGATAATATTGATATTACTATCAATCCTGCGGACTTACGTATCGATGTATATCGCGCGTCAGGCGCTGGTGGTCAGCACGTTAATACAACAGAATCTGCGGTGCGTATTACCCATGTGCCAACAAATATTGTTGTTCAATGTCAAAATGATCGCTCACAGCATAAGAATAAAGATCAAGCAATGAAGCAGTTGAAGGCAAAGTTATACGAACATGAGCTACAGCTTCAAAATGCAGAAAAACAAATCAGTGAAGATAACAAGTCTGATATTGGCTGGGGAAGTCAAATACGCTCTTATGTATTAGATGATGCGCGCATTAAAGATTTACGTACGGGTATTGAAAGTCGTAATCCACAAAGAGTGCTAGACGGTGAGCTTAATCAGTTTATCGAAGCGAGTTTGAAATCAGGTTTATAAACCCTGAGTATTTACGATCTATTTGTTACAAAAACACCTGAAATATTAAAGGGTGCTGAGTAGTTACATAAAATTTAAGGATGGCCTTTGTCATCTCTTTTTAAAAAATAAATAAAGTAATGGGAATTATCATGTCAGAGCAAAATACAGCAGAAGCACCGCAAGAAGAGTTAAGCGATATATTAGCAGCACGCCTTGAAAAATTAGAGGGTATGCGTGCAAAAGGGCAGGCATTCCCTAATGATTTTCGTCGTAAAAACATCTCTGATGAACTGCGTGCTAAATATGAGAGCAAGACAAAAGAAGAACTAGAAGAATTGGCTGTTGAAGTATCAATTGCAGGGCGCATGATGACTCGCCGTATCATGGGTAAAGCAAGTTTTGCTACGCTACAGGATATGGGCGGACGTATTCAAGCCTATGTTGCGCGTGATAATCTTGCAGAAGGTTTTTATAATAACGAATTTAAAAAATGGGATTTAGGCGATATTATCGGTTTACAAGGCGTTTTATTTAAAACTAAAACGGATGAGTTAAGTATAAAAGTAAGTGAAATTCGTATTTTAACTAAAGCACTTCGTCCTTTGCCAGATAAATTCCACGGACTAGCTGATACAGAAGCTTGTTACCGTCAACGTTACCTTGATTTGATCGCTAACGAAGAATCACGTAAAACGTTTATTTTACGCAATAAAATCATCTCTGCTATTCGTAACTATCTTAATGATTGTAACTTCATGGAAGTTGAAACACCGATGCTTCAAGCAATTCCTGGCGGTGCAACGGCGAAACCTTTTGAGACATTCCATAATGCATTAGATTTGCCAATGTATTTACGTATTGCTCCAGAGTTAAACCTTAAACGTTTAGTAGTTGGTGGTTTTGAACGTGTTTTTGAAATCAACCGTAGCTTCCGTAATGAAGGTGTGTCAACACGTCACAACCCTGAGTTTACGATGATCGAATTCTACCAAGCTTATGCGGATTATATTGATCTCATGAATCTGACAGAAGATATGTTACGTACTATCACTGAAAAGGTATTAGGATCAAGCATTGTAAATTATGGTGAGCAACAGTTCGATTTTGGCCAGCCATTTATCCGTATGACGATGAAAGAGTCTGTGCTTGAATATAACGAGGGTGTTGAAGCACATGAGTTAGATAGCATGGAAGGTCTAAAAGCGGTTGCTAAGCGATTAAATGTGAATTTGAAAGACAGTTGGGGCGAAGGTAAAGTTTTAACTGAAATATTTGAAGAAACTGCAGAGCATCAGCTAATGCAACCTACTTTCATTACCGCTTATCCTGCAGAGGTTTCACCGCTGGCTCGTCGTAATGACGAAGATCCTGATGTTACTGACCGTTTTGAATTTTTCGTTGGTGGTCGTGAGCTTGCAAATGGTTTCTCTGAGTTAAATGACTCGCAAGATCAAGCACAACGTTTTATGGATCAAGTGGCACAAAAAGATGCAGGTGATGATGAGGCGATGTTTTATGATGCTGATTATATTACTGCGCTTGAGCATGGTTTACCACCAACAGCGGGTGAAGGCATTGGTATCGATCGTTTGGTGATGTTATTTACAGATCGCCATACTATTCGTGACGTTTTATTCTTCCCGCATATGCGCCCACAAGCGGTAAAATAATTAAAGTAAGCTATTAAGTAAACAAGTCATCAGTTTTTAGCTGTCAGCTTTCAGTAAAACCAAAAAAGCCTCGTTTTGAACGAGGCTTTTTTATGCCTAACAAAAAAAGTTAAACCTTGAAAATGCTGACTAATTTATCTAGTTTATTACCTTCATTAGATACTGTATGGCTTAGTTTTTCAGCCACTTCACTGCCTTGTGTTAAGCTGTTAACTATTTCTTGAATTGCATAAATATTACGATTAATTTCTTCGGTGACGGAGCTTTGTTCGGTTGCTGCAGTTGCAATTTGCGTGCTCATATCGTTAAT
>TARA_R110001583_G_scaffold123127_3_pt1 | contig 16356 bp, 18 predicted proteins | sample TARA_R110001583 | Tara Oceans TARA_R110001583 (sample SAMEA4398432) | marine metagenome | biome: Polar Biome; feature: [MES] marine water layer (ENVO:01000295) within the mesopelagic zone...; material: water (ENVO:00002006), including particulate matter (ENVO:01000060) such... | reverse complement strand
ATAATTTTTAGAGAAATCAACTAAAAAATCTAATTCTGGACAGCTAACTTCATATAATTTTGATAAACCTTCGTGAGTTTCATACATGTTCTCACCCATCACATTTAGTTTATTTTCTTTTAATGCAGCAACTGTATTTAAAACTCTAACTTTTTCATCAACAACATAGGAGCATCTATTAAATGTAGTTTCATCAAGTTCACCTTTAAATTCAGCCAACATTTCTGGAGAAACATCTCTAAGAGATTTTACTTCGCAATATTTCTTTTGAATTATAGCAACACCTTGCTCACACATGCTTCTACGTTTATTGTATTCTCCATCTGCTAAGTTATGTGAAACATTTGTATTTAGTAATAGTATTTTATATGGCTTAATTTTAATTGGAACATATTCATAATCAAGTGATTGACAATCCAATAAAATTACTTGACCTGCTTTACTCATAACCGATGCAAACTGATCCATAATACCACATTTTGTCCCTACATAATTATGCTCTGCCATTTGCCCTATCTCAACCATTTTAATTTTAGACAAACCTAAATTAAACAATTCATTTAAGCCAAAAGCTAAACCACATTCCAATGCTGCAGAAGAACTAATTCCTGAACCAACCGGAATATTACTATCTAAAACACAATCAAAACCTTGTAACTTATTAGTTTCTTTTTGAATACCATCAATTACACCTAAAATATAATTTTCCCATTGATGTTCACTCCGCTTCACTTCTTTCAAATCAAAAGAAAAACTTGTATTAAAATTAGCACTAAACACTGTGCAATTACTAGCACTTTCATTCTTTCTAAATTTGAATTGAATTTTTTTATCAATTGCAGTTGGCAGCACAAATCCATTATTATAATCGGTATGCTCTCCAATAATATTAATTCTACCTGGAGAATCAATAATAAGATCAAATTTATTTGAATTGCCTTTTAACTCATTCATGGTATTAGCTTTAAAATTTTATTAATAAACGTCTAATGTACATTTATTATTTTATTTATTAAAATAATTTGACACTAAAAACCTAACCTAATTATTATTAGCGTATTTTGTACATTTGTAATAAATAATATATCTAATTCAAAATGAATTAAAACGTGCCATGAAATTAATTGACAATACAACCATTTACAACACACAACAAAATATATTAATTGCGGTAGATTGTATCATTTTTGGATTTACATCCAATAAACTTAAACTACTACTTTTTAAGCGAAAAGTTGAACCTGCCAAAGGTTCTTGGTCATTAATTGGTGCATTTATAAAAAACGATCAATCTATTAACGATGGTGCTAAACAAATACTGTTTGAAACAACTGGGTTGAAAGATATTTATCTAGAACAACTAAAAACCTATGGTGAAGTTTTAAGAGATCCTGCTCAACGCGTTATTTCCATAACTTATTATAGCTTAATAAGTGTACAAGATTTTGAACTTGAAAGTGTTGAAAAATATGATGCTCATTGGTTTGATTTAGAAGAAATCCCAGATTTGATTTTTGACCACAGTAAAATGGTTCAGGATGCAATAGAACATTTAAGAAATAAGGCAAAACATCAGCCCATTGGTTTTAATTTATTACCTGATTTTTTTACTATACCAGAACTTCAATCTCTTTATGAATCAATATACCAACGTAACCTTGACTCCAGAAATTTTCGCAAAAAAATTCTATCATTAGATATTTTAAGTAAAACTGAAAAAAAGGATAAATCTGGATCAAAAAAGGGCGCTTTTTTATACTGCTTCAATAAGGATAAATTTGAAACTCTCATCTCCAAAGGTTTAAATTTTGAAATTTAATTTATTTAATTAAACGTATTTTTTACATTTAATTAAATTTACTTATCTTTGAATCATATTTTAAAAAAATAATTTCAAAGAAGTAATTAATGACTGAAATATTTAATTCCACACCACATAGAAGGTATAACATCTTAACCGGAGAATGGGTTCTAGTATCTCCTCATAGAACAAAAAGGCCATGGCAAGGGAAACAAGAAAGTTCTGCAACGAAAAACAATATAAAACACGACCCAAATTGTTATTTATGCGCCAATAATGCTAGGATGAATGGTGAAATAAATCCTGATTACAAAAATACCTATGTTTTTAGTAACGATTTTGGTGCATTAATGTCTGATAGTTCTAATTTAACTTATAGTGAAGGTTTATTAAAAGCAGCAACAGAAACTGGCGTTTGTAAAGTAATTTGTTTTTCTCCAAATCATTCTGAAACGCTACCAGATATGGAAATTACTGCAATTGAAAAAGTTATAACTGTTTGGCAACATGAATATTTAGAATTAGCAAAGGACATTTCAATTAATCATGTTCAAATATTTGAAAATAAAGGTGCAATTATGGGATGTAGTAATCCGCATCCACATGGTCAAATTTGGGCTCAAAAATCGATTCCAAATGAAGTTCTAAAAAAAACTGATAAACAACAAGAATATTATAAAGAACATACTAAAAGTATGCTTGTTAATTATGTTGAACAAGAGCTTAAACTTAATGAAAGAATTGTTTTTGAAAACAATTCATTTGTAAGTTTAGTTCCTTTTTGGGCGGTTTGGCCATATGAAGTTATGATTGTTCCAAAAAGGCAAATACAACATATTGGACTTCTTACCAATTTAGAAAAAACAGATTTTGCAGAACAAATTAAAATTGTAACTCAAAAATACGATAAATTATTTGACACTTCATTTCCCTATTCTTCAGGGATTCATCAAGCACCAACCGATAAATTTTATGAGGAATGGCATTTACATATGAGTTTCTACCCGCCACTTTTGCGATCTGCAACGGTTAAAAAATTTATGGTTGGTTATGAAATGTTTGGAATGCCTCAACGTGATATAACTGCTGAAATTGCTGCAAAAAGCTTAAGAGAATTATAAAATATACTTATTCTCTAAAAAAGGAAATGCCTAAAAAGTGAAATTTTCGTCAACTTGTACTTCGACTCCGATCAGCAACAAGTTATTGAGCAGAGTCGAAACATAGGTTCTCATAATGCTTGATTATCAGTATGATGAGATTTTGAAATCGAAGATTCACGAATTCCTAATTATCAAATAAGAAATGGATGAGTAAATAAATTCAGGATGACGGGTTTCAATAGTTTTTAGACAGCCTCTTTTTTTAGTTTTTCATTAATTAATCATCATCTAAATCTTCTTGTAAATCAGAATCATCAACATCAATATCTAAATCATCGCTAATTACAACATCCTCGTCCTCTTCATCTTCGTGAGCTTCCATGCTGTCAACCAATTCATCACTTATTTTTACAAGATATTTAGTATCTTCTGTTGAAACTTCAACTGCCTCAACATATTTCCCTTTATGATTAGTAAACTTCACAACATCTCTAATTCCATATCCATCAGGAAATTTTTCAACCAGTAAATTTAAAATTTCAGGAGTCAGCTTTCTATAATCTACAATTATATTCTTCAAAATTAGTGGGTTATTATTAATGTTTACTATTTTTAAATTATTTTGTAAATGCAATTGCATTCGTTCAAATATAAAAAAATATTTTAATCAAAAAATAACTTTCTAAAATTTATATCATTTTTATCATAAATGCAAAAAACCAAGATTTACCTTGGTTTTTTATTAATTTGTTATCTTTTAAAAATATTAAAGCATTTTTAAATTATTTAATTCCATTTCAGTTAAATGCCTCCAATGCCCTCTTGGTAAATCTTTCTTAGTTAAACCCGCAAATAAAACTCTATCTAATTTAACTACTTTATAATCAAAATGTTCAAATATTCTTCTTACAATTCTATTTCTTCCTGAGTGAATTTTAACTCCAACTTCTGTTTTAGGCTGATTAACAATATAAGAGATTTCATCAACAATAACTCTTTTCTCATCTAGTACAAAACCTTCGGCTATTTTATTTAAATCGCTGTTTGCTAATTTCTTATCCAAAGATGCATGGTATATTTTTTGAATATTATGTTTTGGATGTGTTAGTTTTTTAGCAAGCTCACCATCATTTGTAAATAACAACAATCCTGTAGTATTTCTATCTAAACGTCCAACTGGATAAATTCGTTCTTTAGTGGCGTTTACAACTAAATCCATTACTGTCTTACGGCCTCTATCATCATCCATAGTTGTTATAAAATTTTTAGGCTTATTAAGCAGAATGTATCGTTTAGTTTCTGGGTTAATAGAAGAACCATCAAATCTCACTTCATCTGTTGCCATAACTTTATAACCCATTTCAGTTATAATTTTACCATTAACAGTTGCATTTCCGGCAGCAATATATACATCAGCCTCACGACGAGAGCAAATACCAGAATTAGAAATATATTTATTTAAACGAATACCATCAGTTTCTGGATTTGAAATCGTTTTTTTAACGGTAGGTTTTTCTTTTGAAGAAGTTGAAAACCTTCGATCTCCTTCAATTTTATTTTTTTCAAATCTTTGAGGCTTTCTATCCCCTTCAAATTTCTTTTTCTCAAATCTTTGAGGTTTTCTAACGCCTTCTGAATCTGAAGATTTTTTAAAAGGTTTAGATTTTGAACTATCTGAAAATGGTCGTTTACTTTCAAATTTTTTAGTTGAAGAATTTTGAGCTTTATTTTTACCTTGGTGTCGTCCTCCCGACGAGTTTTTATTTGAATTCATTATTTTAAATTTTTCGCAAAAGTACTTCTAATCTATTTATAAAAAAAATAACTTTTTCAAAAATAAAAGGGTAACAAATTATTAACCAGTTTGATATACTTATATAAACTAATAAAATATACCATTATGAAAACTAAATTATTTATTGCATTTTTATTGATTTCAACAATCACTTTTGCACAAGCTAAAAAAAGACAAAGTATTAGGCCTAAATCTTTAATGAAAATACATCTAGAAATTGCCGAGATTAAAGGAGAATCAAATGACACTAAAAAATCTGCTCGTTATGTCAAAATCGATGACATAAAAGGAGAATCAAACGATGCTTCTACAAAACGAACCATTAAAATTGGTGGTACAGAAAAACCTTATGCAAGATCTAAAAATGAAACTAATATGAATTCGAACAAATGGAGTGCTAATCATAAAATGAAAGAAGATGACGTTAAAGGTTCAAATGTTCAAAGAAGTAGAGGTGATGTAATGATTGGAGATATTGACGTATCTAAAAAAAAGCATTAAGGTTCAAAAAAACAAGGTAACACTTCTAAAAATAAAAATTTAGATAGCTTTATAAATTTACAACAATAAGCGATTTATAATTACAGAATAATCAATTAACGCAAGACTAAACACACCTGCCAATATTAATAGTTTTAAAAGAAGATGTAAAATAGTATATTGTCGTTTACTCTTGCTAAACCATAAAAATAAAACAAATAAAATAAGTATTAATATGCTCGCATAAAAATAGTATTTCATTCCTCCAATCTCTGGGTATTTTAATAAAAAATAAATTGGATTTAACGTTAATAATGTTAAAAAAGTAATCAATATTTTGGTAAAATACTCACCATACTTTACAGTTATAGTTTGATAATTAAAAACAAAATCTCCTTTTACTCTTTCTAAATCTTTAACTAATTCTCTAATTAACAATACAAAGAATAAAAAAGCTGCGTGCGTAAAAATAATTTCAGAAAAGTTTTTGTAATAAACAAAAATCGCAAAAAAAGGTAAAATGGATAAAATTGCTGCCGAAAACAAGCCCGTTAAAGGATACTTTTTTAATTTATGTGAATAAAACCAAATTAAAAATATATATACTGAAAAAAACAATGCAGCCCTCCAAGAAACTAAAAAACCAAAACCAACCCCAAGAAAGTTTAATAAAAAGTAAATTCTTAATTTTATTCTTTGATTAATAATTCCATCAATTTTAAATTTTAAAGGTTTATTTATTTTATCAGATTCAGAATCATAAAAATTATTGATGATATAACCTGAAGCAATTACACAAATTGTTGCCAATACAATAAAATACAAATCCAAATCTAAAAGTACATGTCTTAAAGATTTTTCAGGAGAAAATATAAATATTGAAGCTAAATATTGGGCAATAACAATTAATAAAATATTATATCCTCGTACTACCGAAAACAAACTCAACACTTTAACATAAAGTGGGTATTTTTTTTGAGTATTTTTTTTTGATTTTTCTAGTAGATCCATTAGCAATAAATAAAATTCAAATCAATTAAACTTTATTTTCAAAATTTGGTACAATTATATTAAAACCTATAAACCATTTCTAGTTTATAATCTTTTAAAATTTGTTGAGTTTTTTTGAAGTTTTTAGTAAAGCCCAGAATATAACCTCCACCTCCTGAACCGCATAATTTCAAATAATAATCATTTGAATCTATTCCATTTTGCCAAATTGTATGAAACGGTAATGGAATCATTGGTTTAAAATTATCCAATGCAACTTTAGAAAGATGTTTTACGTTACCAAACAGCGATTTTACGTTTCCATGTAAAAAGTCATCTATACAAGCGTCCGTATATTTTGCAAAATCTTCATTCAACATTTTCCTAAAACCTTCATTTTTCATTTTATTCATAAAAATGTTAATCATAGGTTCTGTTTCTCCAACTATCTCAGAATCAAGTAAAAATACAGCTCCACGCCCTTTCTTTTGGGATGGAATTCCTGTAGCTTCTAAATTATCTTGTGAATTTATTAAAATTGGTAAACTTAAATAAGAATTTAACGGGTCTAAACCTGAACTTTTACCGTGAAAAAAAGATTCCATTAAAGAAAAAATTGTTTTTAATTTTAATAATTTATCTCGAGTTAAATTTTCTAGAACGGTAATTTTATTAATTGCATACTTATCGTAAATTGAAGCTACCAACGCACCTGAACTTCCAACTCCATATCCTTGTGGAATACTTGAATCAAAGTACATGCCTTCGTCTATATCATTTTTAAACGCATCCAATCTAAAATTAATTAATTCCTTATTTTCTAAGTTAATTAAGTAATTGTAAAATCGTTGCAAATTAAAATTTGATTTTTTTGAAGCTTCCGTTAAATTATCCGATTTTTTTAAAGCACCTTGATAAGTGTTATATGGAATAGCCAAACCTTTGGAATTTTTTATGATTCCATACTCTCCAAAAAGTAAAATTTTCGCATAAAATAGCGGTCCTTTCATAATTCTTCAAATTGACAATTGACAATGGTTAATTATCAATTATTTTAATTTTGTTGTTTTAATAATACTAATTAAAAGCTTTAAAAGTTCTTTTATACCTTCCTGAATACTTAAGTATTCACTCTCACTTAAATATGCTGTTTCTTTCAATAAATCAAGCCAATACTCAGTTTCATTTGCCTCCTTAAGCGCAATTGACAGTTTATGAATAAAATCCGCTTTACTTTCTGCGTGCTCTGATTCTCTAACTAAAGCTCCAATACTAGTTCCTGAACGTAACAACTGCTTTTGAAATAATAAACTCTTTTTTTTCTTGAGTTAAAAATTTATACAGGTTAACAATCCGAACCGAAAATAAAAAACTTTTAGTTTTAACTATGTTTTCTTTTTTCATTTTCAATTGTTAATTATCCATTTTCAATTGCTTTGCCCCAATTCCAACTCTATCGCAAATATAATGATTTTCTTGACAAAATTGAATTAACTCATTTATTATAAAATTATTAACAATTTCTTTTTCAGCTTCTGGAAACAAAACATGAACATTTGCACCAGCATCTAAAGTAAAACAAATATTGCTCTCCGTTTTTGCTCTAAAATCCCAAATTTTATTAATAATTTTTAATGTATTTGGTTTCATTAAAATAAAATAAGGATTGCTGGTCATCATCATTGCATGTAAACTTAACGCCTCACTTTCTACAATTGCAATAAACTCTTTTAAATCTCCATTTTGAAATACTTCTACTATTTTTGAAAGATTCTCATTTGCTTGTTGAAAACGTTGTTGCGCTAACGGATGATTGTACATTAATTGATGTCCAACGGTACTTGAAACTTGCTTTTCACCTTCATCAACCAACAATATGGTATCATGGTAATTTTTAAATTTTTTGTGAATTTTAAAAGGAAATTTTACGCCAAATAAGTTTGAACTTCCTTCAATTTTTGGATGATTTCCCCAAACAATTAATTCTCCTTCAATACTTCTACTTGCACTTCCTGAACCTAAACGTGCTAAAAAAGATGCTTTTTTATTGAAATAATCATTTGTCATTTCAACTCCGCTCAACAATCTTTCCAAACTCATAATACACAATGCCAACGCACTCATTCCACTTGCTGAAGATGCAATTCCACTACTATGAGGAAACGAATTTCTCGATTTTATTACAAAATCATAATCCTTCAAAAATGACACATAGTGTTCTATTCTTTCAAAGAATTTTTGAATTTTCGGTTTAAAATCATCCTTTTTTTCTCCTTCAAAATAAATATCAAAATTGAAACTTCGACTTGGCTCAGTTGACTTACTTCCGTCATGTTGAACTTGTTTCAGCATCTTATCAACAGAATCAGAATTAAGGCTTCGACTCCGCTCAGCCACCGTTCTTTTTTTATACTCTAAAGTTGTTAAAGTAAAACAAGCATCTAACGTAAAACTTATTGAAGCGTTTTCTGGCAACTGAGGTTCTTGCTTTCCCCAATATTTTACCAAGGCAATATTACTTGGTGTTTTCCAAGTTACTTTCCCATTCAATAAATTAGATAAATTGTATTTTTTTAAAACAAAGTCGCTTTCAGTCAAAACAAAAATTTTTGTAAAGATAAATTTTTTAGTTAAACATTTTCTAATCTAAATAGTACATCTTTTTTATAACTTCTGCTTATTGGAAGTGCTTTTTTATGAACCTCAACAAACTCGTTGGTAAAAGAATCTATTTGTAAAATTGAAACAATATACGAACGATGAATTCTTAAAAAATCAGTTTTTGGAAGTTTGGCTTCAATACTAGAAATGGTTTCTCGTGTAACAATAATTTTATCGTTTAAATGAAATTTAATATAATCACTAAAACTTTCAACATAGTTTATTTCAGAAAAATTAATTTTTACCATTTTCCTGTCGGAACGCACAAAAATAAAATCGCTTTTTTCATTTATTATTTCTGAAGTATTTTCAACAATATTTAAGGTGTTTTCACCCAAGTATTTATTCACCGCCTGCGACAATCTTTCAAATGAAATTGGTTTTAATAAATAATCAACGGCTTGTAAATTAAACCCGTCAACGGCATATTCTCTATAAGCTGTTGTAAAAATTACTTTAATATTATTACTGATTGATTTAGCGAAAGACAAACCTGAAATTTCTGGCATATTAATATCTAAAAAAATTAAATCTACTTGATTTGAATTTATTTGATTAAAGGCTTCAATAGCGTTTTTACAAGTTGCAACTACAGTAACAGCTTCAATTTTTAGCAAATGATTTTCTAAAATTTCACGAGCAATTGGTTCGTCATCTACAATAATACAATTAACGTTTTTACTCATTTTTTAAATTATTTATATTAACTATTTTTAAGTCTACAACAAACCAATTTCCATTAATCTCTAAATTTAACAAGTAATTATCTTTATATAATAAATTTAATCTTTTTTGAATATTTTCAAGCCCAATTCCATTCTCATTTTTATCAATTTCAGAACTTACAACTGTATTTTTTATTGAAAATTCTAATTGATTTTTAATTAATTCTACATCAATTTCAATTGTTAAATAACCATCAATTAAGCTTCCATGTTTAAAGGCATTTTCAACAAATGGAATTAATAACATTGGAGCTATTTGGGTTTCTTCTGAAATATTTTCAGCCCTAAAATTTACTTTCAACGTATCTTGAAATCTAATTTTTTCTAATTCAATATATTCCTTAATATGTAAAACTTCTTCTTTTAAACTAACTTTTGGTTTATTTACTTGATACAAAATATAGTCTAAAAGGTTAGACAACTTCAAAATAATCTCTGGAGTATCTTTAGATTGCTTTAAGGCAAAACCATAAATTGTATTTAGTGTATTGAACAAGAAATGTGGATGAATTTGTTTTTTTAAATACTGTAATTCTTGATTTTTAATTTGTAATTGTGTTTCTAAAATTTTGTTTTGCAGCTCTTTATTTTTTGAAATAGTTTTAAAATTATTATTTAACAAACTTAAAAAACTAACAAACCCAACAATTAAGTAAACTAATATGAGAATAAAAATATAATTCCTACTCATTGGTGGCATATTGGTAACATTAAGATTGGATAAAAAAAAGAAACAACCAACCATTGTAATTACAATTAAATAGGTAGAAAAAATTAATGTATACATTCCATAAAGTACAAAAAGAACATATTTTTTAAGCAACAAATACTTAGGAATTAAATAATAAACAACAAAGTAAGTAGTAACCATTGTTACTGGTAATAATAAACTTGAAAACCAAGTAACATATTCAGAATTTGTTGAATTGTAACTGAAAAAATAAATAAAAAAGAACCAAACTCCAATCCAAAATAAAAAATGGAAAGTGATAAATTTTGCTTTATTTAAAATTGTTAGAAACATAATTGCAATTTAAAATTTAATATTTTAAAAACATATTTTTATAGACCAATCACCATTTATAGTTGGGATTTACCAAAACAAACAAGTTTCTATTAAAAAACTCTTAAATTTGTTATTAACCAATCTAAATTGGTAATCCATCTTAAATTAAATAATTAGAGCAATATCAAAACTACATTTGAAGTAATTATAAACTTAAAACTTATTCTTATGACACAATTTTTTGACAGATTAAACGAAGGTGGCCCATTATTTATGTACACTATATTTTTAGTTCTTATTTTAATAATCGCTTTAACAATTAAAGGGATTATTAATAGAAAAAATGACAACTCAAAAACAATTTCATTAATTTCTCAATTTGGGTTATTTATTATTGCTTGGGGATTTTTAGGGCAAACTATTGGTTTAATATCTGCTTTTGACGCAGTAGAAGCAGCAGGAGATATTTCTCCAGCAATGGTTGCAGGCGGTTTAAAAATAGCATTATTAACAACTGTATTTGGTTTATTTACTTTTGTTATTAGCCGAGTTGGAATCATTATTTTAACTTTATTAAAAAAGTAACAACCTTAAAATCGTTAGTCTTAATTTGTTAGACTAACGATTTAAAATAGGTAACCAGACTGCTTGAAATCAGCAAAAAATGTTTGCCCAAAAAACGAATTAAAAGCACTTCAATCTAAAAACTAACGTATTATAATAATTTAAAATTATTTTGTAAGACTTTTTTGCTATTTTTGTATTCTATGAAAACGAAAAAAGCATTTATTTTACTTAACGGCTCAAAACCTTCAAGTTTACCAGATTTATCACAATATGATATTGTTTGTGCTATAGATGGTGCTTATAATTATTTTGAAGCAAATAATATTATACCAGATTTGGTAACTGGTGATTTTGATTCTATACATAATATCCCAACAACAATTGAAGTTATAAAAACTCCAAATCCAGAATTTACAGACTTTGAGAAAGCGTTACAAATCCTTAAACATCGTGGTTATTTTCATATTGATGTATATGGTGGTAGTGGAAAAGAGCATGACCATTTTTTAGGGAATATTAGTACGGCTTTACAATGGAAAGAAGGTTTATTTATATCTTTTTATGATGATTTTGGAAAATACTTTTTTATTGAAGAAAGCATTATGTTAACCGATGTGAAAGGTAGAAATGTTTCATTAATTCCAGTTCCAACTGCAAACGGAATTATAACAAAAGGCTTATTATATCCTCTTAATAATGAAACATTAACGTTTGGAGAACGAATTGGAACTAGAAACAAAGCATCTGAAGAAAATGTTTTAATTTCTTTTGATAATGGAGATTTATTAATCTATATAAGTCATAATTAAAATGCTGTTTTGGATAGAAAACTTAAGCTAATTTGGGATTTTAGAGGACCTGTTTCACAAAAAACAGCTGAGCATCATTGCATTCATTTAAAAGAATTTGCATTAATTGAAAAACTCAACTATCATCAAATTGATTTGTCAATTCTATCTGAAATGCACACAATTGCCTTTATAATTGTTGATGAAGTTGACATGAAAGTTTATAGAGACGCTTTAAAACCTCATCGAGGTCAATTGGCTTAATTCCCAACAGAATTAGCAACAATCCAAGCGCTTGTCCACGCATTTTGAAAATTGAAACCTCCTGTAACAGCATCAATATTAAGGACTTCTCCGGCAAAATATAAATTATTGTGTAACTTACTTTCAAAACTCTTAAAATTAATTTCTTTTAAATCTATTCCGCCGGCAGTAACAAATTCATCCTTAAACGTACTTTTTCCATTTACTTTAAAAGTGCATTGCGTTAGTTGTTTCGCTAATTGTTCCAGTTGTTTATTTGTTAATTGTGCCCATTGAGAATCTGAAGAAATTTGAGCAGAACTAACGAATTTTTCCCATAATCGTTTAGAGATTTCTTCAAAAACAGAACGTAATATAATCAGCTTTTTGGTGTTTTTCTTTTTCTCAGATTTTAATAATTCTAAAACAAACTCATATTTTTTAGAAAGCCAATTTACTTCAATTTCAAATTGATAATTTTTTTTATGCAACTCTAAAGCACCCCAAGCCGACAATTTTAATATTCCTGGCCCACTTAATCCCCAATGTGTTATTAACAAAGGCCCTTGTTCTTCTAATTTTGAATTTAAAACCTTTACACTTGCTTTTGGAACCGAAATCCCTGGAATATCTTTTAATCGTTCGTCCTCAATATTAAACGTAAATAATGATGGCACTGGATCAATTATAGTATGTCCTAAATTTGAAAGCATACTCCAAACTTTGGAATTACTTCCAGAGGCAACCAACAAATAATCGGCAATAAAATCTTCAGAACTAGTTTTTACAGTAAATTGATCATCCTTTTTTTCAATAGCATCAACCCGTGTACTTGTTTTTAAAATTACACCCGCATTTTTTGCACTTTCCAAAAAACAATCAATAATAGTTTGGGATGAATTTGATTCTGGAAATATTCTATTATCATCTTCTATTTTTAAAGGCACTCCTCTGTTTTCAAACCATTCCATTGTGTCGCCTGTCATAAATTGATGAAAAGGTCCACGTAACTCTTTTTTTCCTCTCGGATAAAATTCTACCAACTCATTTGGTGTAAAACAAGCATGTGTAACATTGCAGCGTCCACCTCCACTCACTTTTACTTTTTGAAGTACCTTATTACTTCCTTCTAAAATAATAACTTCCAATTCTGGATTTAATTCTGCCGCATTTATTGCAGCAAAATATCCAGCTGCACCACCTCCTATTATTATAAATTTTTTCTTCATTATAAAATTAAATCTTGATAAGGAATCACAGTTTGAAATCCTTTTTTATTAAAATACTTTATAGAATCTTGGTTTCCTGAAGCTAATATAAAATCACCTCCCCAAGCACCTAAGCTTTTTGTTTGTCCAAAATAATCTGAAAAATAGAACTCTTGCACTGTTTTTAATTGAATTATTTTTGAAACTAATTGCTCATGCTCATTCATTAATTTTTCAAAATCACTCAAATTATTACACTCAACAAATGCAGCTGTTAAATTTGAAATTTGTAAAATTTCAGATGTTAAATTTCCTTTTAACCTTTTAAAATGTTGAATTCCTTCCCTACTATTTTGCTTTTTGTTTAAATAAATAAAATACAATTGATCTTTAAAAACTGGATTAAAATTTACCTGTTCAACAATTGGATTTATTCCATTTCTGGTATACAAAATTGGTGCATTATTTTGAGCGCAAGCAATATCATAACCACTACCTCCAAAGGTTTTTTCCAACAATTGATAAGGGTTTACGTTTGCCCAAGTAGCCAAATTATTTATTAATGTTGAAGAAGTCCCCAATCCCCAATTTTTCGGAAAGGTTAAGTTAGTTTTTACCAAATATCCTTTGTCAGATTTCAAAAAAGATGGGTTTAAATTTTGAGCCTGCTGCAACATAATTTTTAAATTTTCTGCCAATGTATCATTTCCTCCATCATCTGTAGCTTCAAAAGTAGCCGAAACTAAACGCAATTTTGGCAAATCAAAAATAGCTTCCAACCAACAATCTCCTTCATTTGTGTAGCTTTCCCAAATTAATTGAGGCTCTTGTATTTCTTTAACAATTAAATCTTGTCCGCAAGTTGTTGGAACTGCTAAAGATTTTGCTCCATCTAATACAAAATATTCTCCTGTTAACAATAATTTTCCGTTGCTGTAATATTCTTGCATTAATCTATATTCTTTTATTTCTGGTGGCTGAGCGGAGTCGAAGCCTCAGTTTCTTTCTCAAATCCTTCATTCTTCGAAGAAACTTTATTATTATAATTTGACTCATTCTTACATTCTGCAAACTTTGACAAATTGATATAATTATTATTAATTAATGATTCTTTTTTATTTCTACTCCAACCTTGAACCTGTTTTTCTCTATAAAAAGCATCATCAATCCGCTGAAATTCTTCATAAAACAATAATTTTACGGGTAATCTTCTAGCGGTATATTTTGCTCCAAACCCAGTAGAATGCTGATGTAAACGAACACCTAAATCAATGGTACTTCCTGTGTAATAAGTTCCATCAGAGCACTCTAAAATATACATAAACCCTTTACTCATTTTTCATATTTAAATTACAACAATTTATTCCAAATAATGGCTTCGACTCCGCTTACTCACCAGATTAATATCTAATTCAATAAATAGGCTTCGACTCCGCTCAGCCACCGATTTTTCAATTTTCTCCTACCAATTTATTATAAGCCTCAACAACTGCATTATGGGTTACCGTTTTATGTTCAAAATAATCTATTAAAAACTCCTTTTCTTCATCCGTTGCTCCTAACTGTTTAATAATATTTGTGAGGTGCATTTTCATATGTCCTTTTTGAATTCCTGTTGTTGTAAGCGCCCTTAAAGCTGCAAAATTTTGAGCCAAACCAGCAACAGCAACTATTTGCATAAGCTCTTTTGCTGAAGGATTCCCTAACAATTTTAATGATAATTTTGAAAGTGGATGCAATTTTGTTAAGCCACCAACAGTCCCCAAAGCTAAAGGAATTTCAATCCAAAATTTGAATACTCCATTTTCTATTGAAGCATTTGACAAACTTTTATAACGTCCGCTTCTAGCTGCAAATGCATGAGCTCCGGCTTCAATTGCTCTAAAATCGTTACCTGTTGCTAATACTACGGCATCTATTCCATTCATAATACCTTTATTATGTGTTACCGCCCTATGTGGTTCTACATTTGCTATTTGTACAGCTTGCACAAATTTTTGAGCAAATAATTCAGAATTCTCAGCATACAATTCTTCAACTTTACAACTTACTTCTGCACGTACAACACATTCGGGAACATAATTAGATAAAATACTCATTACAATTTGAATTTCTGAACTTTCAAATTCAGTTGCAATAGCTTCTAAACACGTATTAATAAAATTCGCTCCCATACTATCGGCAGTTTCAAAAGTAACATGCAACTGATAATAATTTTCTAAATCGATAGTTTTATCTCTCAATTCAATATCTAAAATACCACCTCCTCGCTTTCGCATATTTTGCGTAATCTTTTCCGTAACTTTAAATAAATGCTCTTTTTTTGAAGTAAAATATTTTATTAATTTGTTTTTATCACCTTCAAACATAAAATGAACCTGACCAATTTTTACTGTTGAAATAATTTCAGCATTAAATCCACCGCGTGTGCCCCAAAATTTAGCAACTAAAGAAGCTGCTGCAACAACGGAACTTTCTTCAATAACCATTGGTATTGTATACTCTTTTCCGTTAATTATAAAATTAGGAGCAATCCCAAACGGCAAATAGTAATTTGATATGGTATTTTCAATAAAATCATCGTGTAAATCTTGTATTACTTCATTACTATTCCAATATTGTTTTAGAAGTAGCGCAACTTTTTTATCATCATTAAAAAAATTAGCAATAAGCCAATCAATTTTTTCAGTCTTATTCAATTTTGAAAATCCGCTTACGGTTTTAGACATTTTTATTGAATTTTATGTTTCGACAAATATAAATTTTTAAATACAAAAAATTATGAAAATGTCAAAAGCGAATTTTAATAACTAATTTCAGGTCTGTATTGCGAAATTTTTCTTAAACTTGACATTTATTTCACATTATCATAAATTAATGAAAAAATTGAATATTCTTTTTATTGCTAAAACCTTGTTGTCAACAGTTCGAAAAAAAGAAATTTGGAAAACTTCATTTAGAACTGAATATATGAATGCAATGAGTTGCC